>Ga0222630_1000044_pt1 | contig 56619 bp, 50 predicted proteins | sample AntAcemetagenom3_FD_179842 | JGI IMG/M metagenome (GOLD analysis project Ga0222630, IMG submission 179842) | Saline water microbial communities from Ace Lake, Antarctica - #3 | ecosystem: Environmental > Aquatic > Non-marine Saline and Alkaline > Saline | place: Antarctica: Ace Lake | collected...
TTGGCTCCTGCAGCAGGTCTCTCTTCGTTAGATAGCGCACCTAAGCCTTTAAGCAGCCCTGTTAGGCGACCTTTTTTACCTAGGTATTCAACACGCAAATCGTCCAACACCGACAACTCTGTCGCGGCTGCGATGGAGGCTTTGGCTTCGCTAGCAATCTGTTCCAGTTCAATCATTCTCGGTCACCACATCATTCTGTGTTGGCTATCTTATTACTGATAAAAAAATAGGGAAAGAGCCATAGCCCCTTCCCTATTCGATTAGCTTTGTCACTACTTGCACAATGCAAACAGTCTAAGCTCTTAACTAACCCTATATTCTAATCAAGGTCCTGCTTAAGCAAGGGCGGCTTTGGCATGGTTGACAACCGCACCAAATGCAGGCTTGTCATGCACTGCCAAGTCGGCAAGTACGCGACGGTCAAGCACGATGCCTGCCTTGCTCAATCCGTTGATTAGACGGCTATAGCTCAAACCCTCTACACGAGACTGTGCATTGATTCGGGCAATCCAAAGTCTACGGAAGGTGCGCTTCTTTACACGGCGGTCACGATAAGCATACTGCTTAGCTTTAGTCACTGCCTGAACTGCTACACGATAGACGCGACTACGCGCTCCGTAATAACCCTTTGCTTGCTTTAGTATTTTTTTGTGTCGGCGATTCGCTTCGACACCGCGTTTTACTCTAGGCATATTATGCTCCTACCAAAATTTAGTTAAGTGACTTAAACGTTTCGCAACATGCGATCGACACGGGGTTTATCCGCAGCATTCAGAATGCTGGTACCACGAAGTTGACGCTTGCGCTTAGTAGTCATTTTGGTAAGAATATGGCTCTTGTGCTGGTGCTTGTGCTTGTAACCTGAAGCCGTTTTCTTGAAGCGTTTTGCCGCTCCACTGTGTACTTTTGCTTTTGGCATTGCTGTTCTCCACTATTGAGAGGGTTATAAAATCAACAAGAGACGCCCGGACAGCCTGCCAAAAACGTTTGGCTGAGCGCGGGTCGCGCTATATAAATCCTGTTGCTGGTACTACTTTTCGTGCATCTTACGTTCTACTTACTTCTTTTTACTTCGTGCCGACAGCACCATGATCATCTGCCGACCTTCCATCTTTGGATGCTGCTCAACTTGAGCCAATTCTAATAAGTCCGCCTCAATACGCTTCATCATATCCATACCGAGTTGCTGGTGGGCCATTTCACGTCCACGAAAGCGCAACGTAACCTTAGCCTTATCACCATTTTCCAAGAAGCGAGTCAGATTACGTAACTTAATGTCGTAATCGCCTTGGTCGGTTCCTGGACGAAATTTCATTTCTTTAACTTGAGTCTGCTTCTGCTTTTTCTTTTGCAGGGCGACCTTTTTCTTAATATCAAAGACGTGTTTGCCATAATCCATTATTTTACAGACTGGAGGCTCCGCATCTGGGGAAATTTCCACCAGATCGAGCGTCTCTTTCTGGGCCGCTGATATCGCTTCGGTGATGCTAACAACACCTACCTGGCTACCATCTGACGCGACCAATCTCACTTCAGGGGACGTTATATCGTCATTAAGACGCGCCCGCTTGCTGTCTTTTTTAATAAGCTACTCCGTTTCTGTGTCAAAAATACGCCCGCGCTGTTCCGTTTCTTGGGAAAACATAGCTAAAACCTGATCTAGTGACAGACTGCCAAGGTCTTTTCCATCCCGATTTCGGACCGCCACCGTGCGCGATTCTTTTTCTTTATCACCAACAACGAGGATGTAAGGAACTCGTTGCATAGAATGACCGCGGATTTTAAAGCCGATCTTCTCGTTTCTCAAGTCACAAATCACTCTAAAGCCGTTATTTTGCAATGATTTAGTCACTTCTTGCACATAATCGGCCTGAGAGTCGGTAATATTCATAACAACCGCTTGTTCGGGTGCCAACCAGAACGGAAATGCGCCCTCGTAGTTTTCGATCAAAATCCCGATAAAGCGCTCAAATGAACCCAAAATGGCTCGGTGCAACATCACCGGAACCTGACGACTGCCATCTTCAGCCACATATTGTGCATCGAGACGACCCGGCATTGAGAAATCTACCTGCACTGTCCCCAATTGCCAGACGCGACCGATGCAATCTTTTAGCGAGAACTCAATCTTTGGCCCATAAAAAGCGCCCTCACCGGGTAGCTCTTGCCACGGGAGACCTTTGGCATCTAGTGCATCTGCCAGCGCTTTCTCTGCGCGGTCCCAATCTTCATCTGAGCCAACACGACTAGGAGGACGCGTGGACAGCCGATAGATAATCTCGTCGAAACCAAAGTCCGTATAGACTTGGTGCAGAAAATCAATAAATTGGGCGACTTCCGGCTGAATCTGTTCTTCGGTACAGAAAATATGCGCGTCATCTTGAGTAAACGAACGCACGCGCATAATACCGTGTAGCGAACCGGAGGGTTCGTTGCGGTGACATGAGCCGAATTCTGCTAGTCGCAAAGGTAGGTCTCGGTAGCTTTTCAAGCCCTGATTAAACACCTGCACATGGCAGGGACAGTTCATCGGCTTAACTGCGTAATTGCGATCTTCGGTTTGCAGAGTGAACATGTCATCGCCAAACTTATCGGCATGACCAGATTTCTCCCACAGACTAAAATCAACAATCTGTGGCGTTTTAATTTCCTGATAACCTTGCTCGCGCTGCTTGGCGCGCATATAACTCTCAATGGTGTTGTAGATACTCCAACCCTTGGGATGCCAAAAAATCGACCCTGGCGCCTCTTCCTGCATGTGAAACAGGTCAAGCTTTTTGTTGATTTTGCGGTGGTCGCGCTTCTCAGCTTCGGCGATGCGGTTGATATAAGCCTTAAGCTCTTTTTTACTAGTCCAGGCCGTACCATAAATACGCTGCAACATCTCATTATCGCTGTCGCCGCGCCAATAGGCTCCGGCAACTTTAGTCAGCTTAAAGGCAGGCAGTTTTGCTGTAGACGGCACGTGAGGGCCACGACAGAGATCGACAAAATCACCCTGGCGATAGAGACCAATAGGCTCACCTGCTGGAATGCTCGCGATAATCTCAGCTTTGTAGACCTCGCCTATACTTTTAAAGAATTCAACCGCTTCGTCGCGATCCCATTCTTCTCGGACAATACTATGATCGGCCTGAACTAACTCAGTCATGCGCGCTTCAATAGCGTCTAGATCCTCTGGGGTAAAGGCGCGTTCAAAGGCAAAATCATAATAAAAGCCATCTTCAATCACTGGCCCTATCGTCACCTGAGCGGAGGGAAATAACGCCTTAACCGCCATCGCCAGCAAGTGCGCGGACGAGTGACGAATAATATCCAACGCCTCATCTGAACGATCAGTGACAATCGCCAGGGTCGCATCACCTGTCATGACATAAGAGGCATCGACCACCTCACCATTAACGACCCCTGCAAGAGTCGCTTTAGCTAAACCGGCACCTATATCAGCAGCCACGTCTGCGACAGACACAGGGTTATCAAAAACGCGTTGGGAACCATCGGGCAGGGTAATTGAGGGCATAGATTTTTCCTTTTCAGTGGTGACCCATACGAAGGGCCACATGCGTTAATTTTTATTAAGCGCGCATTTTACCCTGAACAGCAGTAGTTACAAGCACAGGTTACAAGGCTTCCTAGCGTCAGCCCATACTGTACAATGCAGTTCCTTCGGCGCCAGAGACAAGCATAATAGTGAAAATTTACGTGGATGCAGACGCCTGCCCATCCGTCATTAAAGACATTCTTTATCGGGTTTCTCAGCGCACTGGCATAGAACTGATTCTCGTCGCCAACCAGCCTCTGACCACCCCCAGAATTCCCAAGGTGCGAACTATCCAAGTCGGCTCTGGTTTTGATGTGGCCGACAACCATATCGTGGAACTCGTCGAACCCGATGACTTAGTCATCACCGCAGACATTCCACTGGCGTCAGATGTCATCGACAAGGGCGGCAAAGCGCTGAATCCGCGTGGTGAGCTCTATACTAAGGCCAATATTAAGGCGCGTCTCAATATGCGTGATTTTATGGACAGCATGCGCAATAGCGGTGTGCAAGTTGGTGGAGGGCCACCCCCTTTAGCTCAACGCGACAGAATGGAATTTGCCAATGCACTGGATAAATATGTGACCCAATTTAACGTCTAAACAACTGCCGCTAGCATGCGCTCAATTTGGAATGCGGTAAACGGCCAGCCTTTTTCGTCGCCGTTAGGCATCGCCACCACAGGAATACGCAGTCTGTAGGCTTCGGTGAGACTGTCATCTTCAGCAATACTAACCTCAACTAGATCCCAACTAGTCTGCGCCAACAATGGATCGAGGATCGCTTTGGCCTGCTCACAGAGATGGCACTGTGGTCCAGTGTACAAAATAAGCTGCTTAACCAAAGGTGCTGCGCCGACTGATTTTCCATACATTGTGGATTTTGGGGTTTCTCTCAAAATCCATATCCAGCGCCTGAGCGGTAATATTCTCAACGGCAAACTGCCGCGTTATAAGCTCATCCATCTTAAATTTACGGAAATTATTGGAAAAAATTAATTGGCCATTGGGAGCTAGTTTGGTCATGGTGTCGCGAATCAACTCAGCGTGGTCGCGCTGCACGTCCAATACCTCCTCCATCTTTTTAGAGTTCGAAAATGTTGGCGGATCCAACAGGATCAAGTCAAAATAATCATTGTAGGTAGTTTCTTTAAGCCAGGGCAAACAGTCTGCCCGCTCAAGCTGATGTAAACTGGCATCCAAATCATTCAGTTGAAAGTTGCGTCCAGCCCAATCCAAATAGGTATTGGACATATCCACACTCAGAGTTTCTGATGCTCCGCCAAGTGCAGCCTGAATAGTCGCCACAGCGGTGTAACAAAACAGATTCAAGAATTTTTTGCCACGAGACATCTCGCCAAGCATTTTGCGCACTGGACGGTGGTCTAAAAATAACCCTGTATCTAGGTAGTCCGACAGGGTTACTTCCAACTTGGCCCGACCCTCTGTCACCACGATGGATTGACCCGGCTCTTCACTCATGCGCTGATATTGATTATCGCCCTTCTGACGTCGACGTTCTTTATAAAAAACCTTGCGGCCCGCCCTTGGTGCAAAAACCTTGACGGCCTCTTTTACCTCGGCAAAACGCTCTCTGGCATCTTTCTCGGGAATAGTGGCTGGTGCCGCGTATTCTTGCACATGAATCGCTCCTTCATATAGATCGATCGCTACGCTGTACTCAGGCATATCCGCGTCGTAGAGCCGGTAGCAGCTCACACCATTGCGCTTTAACCAGGGCTCTAGTCTGCGCTGATTCTTCTTTAGGCGATTGACAAGCATCACTGTGCCATCGGTCAACTCTCTAGCTGGAGCCGGCTGTTGCAGGCGCGCCGCTATCTGGGCTGACTTTGAGCGCATATCCTCAAACACTAACAACTTACAGGGAAGAGTTCCATTAAATAGACTGTACTGCTTATGGGGACTCAAATCAGTCTCGCGAGCCAAGTCGAGGTTGCCGGTGAAGATAGCTGCCCTCCAGCCTTGGAAATTCTTTTGTAGAACCGTACCCAACTTTTGATACAGAGGGATCAATTCGTCAACATCACCCAACCGCTCGCCGTAGGGAGGGTTCGTCAGCAGCAGCCCTTTTTCAGCGGTTGGCTTACCAAACTGGTCAATCGGTTTGTGCGCCAGACGAATATGGTCATCCAGCCCTGCGTTTTCGATGTTTTCAGTGGTGTACTCAAGTACCCGCGGATTGGCATCGTAGCCACGGATGTCTAGCGATAGGTTCTCCAACCCGACAACCTTACGCTGCTGAGCTTCCTCAAAAATCGATCCCCATAGCTCAGCATCATGTTGCAGCCAATGATGAAAGCCGTAACTGGTACGCAGGATACCCGGCGCGATATCTGCGGCCATCATGGCCCCTTCGATAATTAGGGTGCCACTACCACACATAGGATCCAGTAGTGCTCCGCCTTCAGCAGCCATCTCAGGCCAACCAGCCCGCAGCAACAGCGCTACCGCGAGATTTTCTTTGATCGGCGCCGTGCCCTGCCCGGTTCTATAGCCACGGCGATGCAGACTCTCTCCCGAGATGTCTAGGGACACCGACACTCTACCCTTGTGCTGGCGAACCTGAATCCGAATATTTGGATTTTTAGTGTCGACATTGGGACGTTCACCCTCGACACGACGAATCCGGTCAACGATCGCATCTTTGACACGCTGTGAGCCATACATGGTGTTGTCGATCAGGCGTGAGGTACCGATAAAGTCAATCGCGATACTCTGCAACGACGAAAAGTGACTCTCCCACGCGATATCATTGCACTGTTGATAAAGATCTTCCGCTTCGTTGAGCATAAAGCTGTGTAGCGGCATCAGTATGCGATTGGCTAATCTTGACCAAAGGCAGGCACGGTAGGCCAACTCTTGGGAGCCTTGGAAATGGACAGCGGCCACAGTTTCCTTGCAACCAACGGCACCCAGCCCCTGAAGTTCTTCAGCTAATAATAGCTCCAGCCCTTTAGGGCAGGTAGCTAGCCAGTCTTTATGCTCATGGGCTTGGGTCACAAAAATGTCCTTTGATTACTTTGTGGAATAAAGCACCCCGCCGATAGAACAACAAGGTATTCGACATAAAGCGCTCGATTTGATCAACTGAAACAGTGCTTTTTAAGGCGCACATGATATAGCTCTTTAAACTATTTTGTTTGATAAATAACCGTCGCAGTTTGCGTAGGCAGCTTTCTGCGTACTTCTTTAAGCAACACTTGAAGCAGTGCAGCCTGTCGGTTGTATCTGTGTTTGAAATCGAAAAACAGGAGAATTTAGTGAGAAAACAGAAAAGAGACCTAGAACATCGCTCATACGTAAAAGGTTATCAGGCTGCCAATCAGGGCCGTTCATTGTCCACCTGTCCCTATCAAGACAATTCCGTCATGTCATTCCACTGGTCACGCGGCTGGCGCGAAGGACGGGGGGACTATTGGGCTGGCTTCAATCAACAGGCATTCCAGCAGAAAGCCATTAGTTTGTGACCGCGCCCACTTTCATTGATGTTCTCGAAAAATAGCGCGTCTACTGAATAATAAAATAGACCTAAAAATAATGACCGCAATGGCTTACCCGTCGCGGTCATTTTTTTAGCTATCCTTTTTCTACCAAGATTTCGCTGCATCTTTGTTGCAAGCTCGTGGTAATTGACTAGATCCTACCTAGTCATTAACTGAATCGCTCTCTAGTGCCGCATCGGCCGATGATTGCACCAAACTCAACAGTTCCCGCAAGGCCACAGAAATCATCGCGAAGTCAGGCGTTCCGCTATGCCGTAAATCTTTAACCATTGATTTCCATCGGCGAATAAGCTGAGGGTGCTGAGCCTGCCAATTGCTCAATAATAGGCCCATATCTGCTACCGCCGACGCCTTTAACAGACAGGCCGTTAAACGTCTGCGCTGACCTTCGAGATCATCAACATAGGCTTCACGGGCTAAATCTTGCCAGCGATTGTGTGGCTGCAAATCAACAATCTGCGCCATAAACCAATCTAGTGACAGGTATTCACCTAGCTTAAAGTTGAGTTCAGCCACCTGATGCACAGGCTGATTTAGGTGCAAAGCTGTATCGACAATACCCATACTCATAAACATGCTATCGGAGGCCGCAAGCCGTCCTGCCAATTGATTCTCAACACCAAGATCACTGAGGACCTGCTTCTCTGACAGCCAGAGGTTAGTCCATTCCGCCTCATGTAACTCTGGCAAATGCCAAAGTAAGTCTTGCATGGGTTCACTGAATTGCTCAATCATCTCAGCGCAGTTGATATTAAGCCGGCGATTACGTAGCACCCAACGGGTAGCTCGGCGCGCGAGGCGAATCAATATATGCAGCAATTCTAATTGCACTTTGGCCGGCAAATCTGCCTGCTCTATCTGCTCCCAAAGGCCATTAATATTAAGAGTGCCCATAACAATGGTATAGGCTCGGATCACATCTCCTGCCGATCCACCGGTAAATTCCATCTGCCGGAAAAAGAAAGCAAAGCCAACCCGGTCAACCAAATCATTGGCCAGTTGTGTGGCGGCAATTTCCTGACGCAGCTGATGCTCCGATACCTCAGTGCCGTAGCGCTCAACCAGTGCCGAAGGAAAGGCTCTGCCAACTGAACCGGCCAATACCGGGTCGCTCAAAAGGTCTGCTTCTAGCAGAGCCTCTTTTAACATCACTTTAGAATAGCAGGTCAAAACGGCTAGCTCCGGCCTTGTCCAGACCGGCTGCTGTCGATTTAGACGATCGGTTAACTGGTCGTCGGTGGGCAAAAACTCAAGCTCTCTATCGAGCTTGCCCTGACTCTCAAGCCAAGCCATAAATCGCTGGTACTCAGCATACTGCTGATCACTGCGATGCAACGCTAAACTAATAGCCTGGGTTTGACGCACATTGTTGTGTAACACGAGCTCCGACACACTGTCGGTCATGGTGACTAAAAAGCTATTGCGCTCATCAACGGATAACTCGCCATTGACCACCAACTGGTTGAGCAGGATCTTGATATTGACCTCATGATCCGAGCAGTCAACGCCTGCCGCATTATCGATAAAGTCAGTATTACAGAGGCCGCCTTTGAGGCAAAATTCAATTCGCCCACGCTGCGTCATACCCAGATTACCGCCCTCACCAAATACTTGGCAACGCAGCGCTTTTCCATCAACTCGCAGTCCGTCGTTGGCTCTGTCGCCGACCTCGGCATTGTTCTCCGAAGAAGATTTAACGTAGGTGCCTATGCCGCCATTCCAAATTAAATCAACTCGAGATTTTAGCAGTGCAGTCATCAGTTGGATGGGGCTGACATCATCTTCCTCAATATCGAACCGCGCCTTAATCTCTGGCGTCAGTCGCAATGATTTAGTCGAGCGAGAATAAATGGCACTGCCTTCAGACATCAATGATTTATCAAAATCGTCCCAGGTGCTACGCGGCGTGTCAAAGAGTCGCTGACGCTCCCCAAACGTGCGGGCAGCATCGGGGTTTGGGTCAATAAAGATATGCAGATGGTTGAAGGCCGCCACCAGCTGAATGTGCTCAGATAGCAGCATGCCATTACCGAACACATCACCTCCCATGTCGCCGATGCCCACCACAGAAAAATTCTCTGTTTGAACGTCTTTGCCTATCTCCCTAAAATGCCGCTGCACGGCAACCCAAGCGCCTCGAGCAGTTATGCCCATACCCTTATGATCGTAACCGTGGCCGCCGCCTGAGGCGAATGCATCGCCGAGCCAGAAATTGTTAGCCGCGGAGAGTTCATTGGCAATATCGGAGAAAGTGGCTGTGCCCTTATCCGCTGCAACTACAAGATAGGGATCATCACCGTCTCGGCGCACAACATCAATCGGTGGCACAACTTCACCATCGATGAGATTGTCACTGATATCAAGTAGCGCCTGTATATAGATCTTATAACTGGCGATACCCTCCTGTAGCCAAGCATCTCTGCCTGCCGCCATAGAGGCTCGTTTGGCGACAAAGCCGCCCTTGGCACCCGTTGGTACGATAACCGCATTCTTTACCTGCTGTGCCTTGACCAGACCTAGCACTTCAGTGCGATAGTCTTCCAGACGGTCAGACCATCGCAGCCCACCCCGAGCCACCTTGCCGCCGCGCAGATGAACGCCTTCCACCCTTGGCGAGTAAACGAAAATTTCGAAGACAGGCCTTGGTTTGGGCGCCAGCGAGATCTCCTCTGAAGCCAGCTTGACCGAAATATAAGCCTTGTGGCTGCCGTCTTCCAAGGTTTGAAAGAAATTAGTCCGCAGCGTCGCCTGAATCACCTCCAGATAACCGCGGATGACGTTGTCTTCGTTGATATTGTCTACTTCATCCAGTCCCTCAACAATTTTGCGGGCCAGACCTTCGACTCGTTCGGTACGACTGTCGCTCGCGTAGCGTGGGTCAAAGTAGCTTTTAAATAGAGCGACTAAGTTCCGCGTAATATCTAGATAAAGGGCAAGAGTATCCGCAATAAATTGCTGACTATAGGGAAGTCCCAACTGCTTGAGATAGCGGGCATAGAGGCGCAGCATAGCCACTGAGCGCCAATCTAAACGTGCGCCAATAACGAGGCGATTAAAGCTATCGTTCTCACCTTCGCCTTTCCAAACACTGCTCAGGGCATCTTTAAAGCTACTGTGCACTGCCGATACATCTACATTTACGTCCAGCGAAAACGCCAGCTGGAATTCTTGCATCCAAACATCGCCATCCGTTTCTGTCGTTATTAAATAGGGGTGCTCCATGACCACGCGAAAGCCCAAATTTTCCAGCATCGGAATCATATCTGAAAGTTCTAATGGCTGGTCGCGATGAAATAATTTTAACTGTAATTGGTTATTTTCACCCGCTTGCTTGTGCGCCAGGGCAATGGCTAATTCGCCAGAACTTTTAAGGGTATCAAACAGCCGGATGTGATGAACCGCCTCTATCGGGCTATAGCGTTCTTTATAGGCCGCCGGAAAAGCACGCTGAAAACGTCTTGAAAGCGCGGCGCCCTCAACTTCTCCTACCACCTGAGTTGCTGCATCCGTAAACTCGTCCGTCCAGTCGTGGGTGATCTGATGGACAATGTGTTGCAACTGGGCGCTATCCACCTCGAGGTACTTCTTACTGCGGATTTGGTAGACCAGATAAATTCGCACCAATACAGATTCGGGCAGAAACTGAGTCGTAAATTCACTTTCAACAGCATCTATTTCGGCACCAATGGCCATTTGTATTCTCATCCTTGCCCGAGTATTAAAAGCTTCTCTAGGCAGATAGACAATACAGGTAACAAACTTATCGAAGGGATCTGGATGCATAAATACCTTGATCACCCGACGCTCATAGATCTGCCAGATCCCTATGGCAGTTTCGGCCAGGGTTTCACGATTCACACAGAACAACTCATCCCGAGGGTGAAAGTCCAGTATTGCCATCAGAGCCTTACCGTCATGGCTGGCGGGCTTAAACCCTGAGTTGTCCATCACCCAATTAACTTTATTGCGTAGTAGCGGAATACGTTGGGGGCTGTAGGAATAAAACTGCGAAGTGTACAGGCCCATAAACCGCACCTCACCTCTGACATGGCCTTCGGCATCAAAGCGTTTAACTACCACATAATCAGAATATACATCACGATGGACTCTCGAGCGCTGTGACGATTTGGTGATAGTGATCAACTCATCACTCTCGTAGAGCGCACGCACGCCAGAGTTTAACTCTTCAGCTATCTCCTGACGGCGGTCGCCACTGTATTTTTTTAATAGCCCATGGCGACTATTAGGGACTTCGCTGAGGGACATATTATCGTCGACATTATCCATATCGAAATCAACGCAACCGGTAAAGGTAAAGTAGCCGTTATGTATCCAACGCAAAAACTCCAAAGACTCTTCGAGTTGCTCTACTTTTGGCGCACATACCTGTAGTTCAGCAATCAGACTCTCCACTCGCTGACGCATCACATCAAAGGCATCGACTGCCACCTCAACATCGTCCAGCACCGCAAGAAGTTCTTCACGCAGATCAGCCAGTTCGCTGTCGGCATGAATGTCCACCTCAATCGTCATAAAAGCTTCACGCTCAGCCTCAGGCACATAATCACTGTGAATACTTTTTACCGCACCTTCAGCCTCGCGAACGACCCAGACAGGATTACTCTGAAAAGTAAAAATATTAAGGCCACGACGATTGAGAACAATGCGCAGTGAATCGACCAGAAATGGCATATCTCTCTGATTGATGTAAATGGTAGTATGCGCACCGCCCCATCCATCTAGCTGCTGTTTAGGGTTGAAGACCCTAACTTTGGCGGCAGCACTAGCCGCAGCAGTACTGAAGCGACAAAGGCCCCAGAGGCTCCAGAAGATATGCTCAGCCGGGCGGGCCAGGTAAGCCGCATCCGGATAAAAATGCATGGCATTAGCAATAAAACTATCAAATTGCTGAGCCTGGCCCTTCTTGAGCTCTTGGGTAGCGATTTGATTGAGGGATTGAATTAACTTAGCTCGCTGAGCTTTATTTTTGGCATCCATGAGATGGTTTTGAAACCTTTTAGTCGGTTGTGAGTCTGTACTATCGATTTATGATTTTTATGCTTCCTAGGGTAACAAAATCCCTTCACTCAAAGATAGTACAAATATCCCGAGTACGGAACGGGTAAACGCCATTTGAGTCTTGCTGCTATAGACATTAGAATCACCCACAACACGAACATTTGAACCAACCAACAGGGGTTACTTTTGCACCAGAACATCAACCAACTTAAACAGTGGCTGGCCAGTAAAATCGTCGGTCAAGACCACCTCGTAGAACGTCTGATTATTGCACTATTAGCCGATGGCCATTTATTGGTCGAAGGCGCCCCCGGACTGGCTAAGACCAAGGCCATCAAAACGTTGTCTGAGGGTCTTGAGGCGGATTTTCACCGCGTTCAGTTCACCCCAGATCTACTGCCAGCCGACCTCACGGGCAGTGATATCTACCGCCCTCAAGAAGGGACCTTTGAATTTCAGTCTGGGCCCCTGTTCCACAATCTAGTCTTGGCCGATGAGATAAATCGTGCGCCCGCTAAGGTTCAGTCGGCCCTGTTAGAGGCCATGGCTGAGCGTCAAATCTCAGTAGGTAAGAACACCTATCCGTTGCCTGAGATATTTTTGGTCATGGCGACGCAAAATCCCATCGAGCAAGAGGGAACCTATCCGCTCCCCGAAGCGCAGATGGACCGGTTCCTGATGCATATATTAGTAGACTACCCAGCACCCGAAACCGAACGCATTATTCTGGCGCTATCTCGTCAGGAAGCGTTGCATGAGGAGCAGGAAGGCATAGAGCCTATTAGCCAAGAAGTCTTGCTCGAGGCGCGCCAACAATCACTGGCTGTGCATATGGCAGAACCGGTCGAAGAATATTTGGTACAGCTGATTCTGGCAACTAGAAACACTGAGGCCTATGGTGGTGAATTGGCGCAATGGCTGGACTACGGTGCCAGTCCCCGGGCTACCATCGCACTGGACAGATGCAGTCGCGCACTGGCTTGGCTAGAGGGCCGCGACTTTGTAACCCCCGATGATATCCGCGCAGTAGCCCACGACGTGTTGCGCCACCGACTGATATTGAGCTTTGAGGCTGAGGCTAGTGGCGTGACGGCTAATCAGGTCATCGACAGGTTACTGGCCACTGTGCCCTCAGCGTGATCAATTTATTATGATCGACAGCCTGACTCAGGAAGAGCTTAATCAGCACCCAGCAATTGCTGACGTTACAGACATGTTGCGACTGCGGTATGGCGCGCGTGAACTGACCGGCTTCCCCAAAATTCAAGCGCGCCAGATGCTTGCTGGCGGCCATAAGTCACGTTTTCGTGGTCGCGGTATGGATTTTGATCAGGTTCGCCTGTATCAGCCAGGCGATGATGTTAGAACGATTGATTGGCGAGTGACCGCTCGCACCCAGACGCCGCACACCAAAATATTTAGCGAAGAGCGAGAGCGTCCTATTTTGGTGATCACCGACTTACGTGGGCCCATGTTCTTTGGTAGTCAACAACTCAAATCTATCATCGCCTGTGAGATTTCAGCCGCTCTGGCATGGGCTGGCCTCAGCGCTAATGATCGAGCCGGCGGCCTGATATTTGGCCGGCAAGATCAGGTAGACGTCAAAGCACGCCGCAGTCATCATGCCGTGCTGCAGTTTGTTCATGCGCTGCAAGAATACAGCGCTAAGCTGTTGACGCCGCAGGGCGACCGCTACAGCCTTTCACAGATGCTAGAGGAATCAAGACGCTTCGCCGCCACTGGCAGTAGTATTTTTATTGTCAGTGACTTTCATGATTTAGATGATGATTGCGAGCGCCATGTTTTTGAACTCGCCCGCCACGGTAATTTGAACTTTTGTCATGTCTATGACGAGATAGAGGCTGTATTGCCAGATCCTTCGATTTACGCTGTCAGTGATGGCGAGCATCAGACAATGCTGGACACCGGCAATAAGGGTCTGCGCGATCGTTTTGAAATCGCTTTTGCCGAGCGCAGTCAACGTCTGCGCAAGCTAAGCGAAAAATTCTCAGCGGGCCTGCTATCCTTTAGCACCGCCGACAATGTGATGTCCGTGCTGGGACGCGCCTATGGCAAACGACGTGTCAGCGGCCGGGGTCGATAGTGCAACCAGATCCTTTAGCCCAACTTCGCGACATCCGTCTGCCCACAGACATTTCTTGGTGGCCATTGGCGCCGGGCTGGTGGGTCCTTATGATTTTTGCTGCACTGACTATTGGCTGGTTGATCCGGAGCCTGACGAAACGCTATCGGAGCAGGCTCTATCGCCGCCAGGCGCTAGCCCAATTGCAGTGGATCGAACTGAATGCGGATAATCAACTCGTGGCCATATTTGAAACTCTCAAGCAGACCGCCAACATTGCTTACCCTAATCAGCACTTTAGCAGCCTCGGAATTGCGAAGTTTATTGCGTTTTTACAGGACAGCTGCAACATCGCTGTCTTTGATGATCTCCCTGATGATCTGGGACCTGCACTCTATTCTCCGCATAGCACCGAGCAAAAAGCCTTAGGTTTCAAGGTTCTTACTAGCGCCAAAATCTGGGTGCTCAGACATAATGTAGGGGTGGAAAGAACATGCTAAACCTGCTGTGGCCCTGGGCACTTGCGCTGGCTCCCCTACCCTTTATCTATCGCTGGTTACGCAGACCCGCCGACGTCAAAATTCAGGCCTTGCGTGCGCCGCTACTCGCTAAGGTGGCATTGGATGACAGTGTCTCTATAAAGATCTCGTCCTGGCAGCGCCGCCTGCTGCTGATAGTACTGAGTCTTTGCTGGTTAAGCGCATTACTGGCTATTGCGCGGCCGGTTTGGATTGGCGCACCGGTGTCCATGCCCACAAATGGTCGCGATATATTATTGGCCGTGGACATCTCCGGTAGCATGGAGCAAGAAGATATGAGGATAAACGGCCGCGAGGTAAATCGGCTCGTTGCGGTCAAGGCTGTCATCGGTGACTTTGTCGTTAAACGGGAAGGCGATCGTTTGGGCTTGATTCTGTTTGGCGAAAAGGCCTATTTGCAAACGCCCCTAACCTTTGATCGAAAAACTATGCAAACCTTATTAAATGAGGCTCAAATAGGTTTTGCCGGGAGCAACGGCACTGCTATTGGTGACGCTATCGGCCTCGCTGTAAAGCGACTGCAAGACCGGCCGGAAAATCATCGGGTCGTTATTCTGCTGACCGACGGCTCAAATAATGCCGGCGAGCTAGATCCTATGGAAGCGGCCGATCTGGCTCGCCGGGCCAAGGTAAAAATATACACCGTGGGGATTGGTGCGGAGAGTCAGCAGAGCTGGGGGCTGTTTGGCTCGCGAGTTACTAATCCAAGTGCTGATCTGGATGAGAGCGCCTTGCAAGGCATCGCCGATACCACCGGAGGACAATTCTTCCGCGCCCGTGACCCGCAAGAATTAGCCGCTATCTATGGCGAACTCAATCGTCTGGAACCCCTACAGCAGGCTGCTGAAACCATACGTCCGGTGTCGACATTATTTCACTGGCCATTGGCATTGACCTTTTTTCTCAGCTTAGTACTGGTTCTGTCCAGCAGTTATAGGAGAGACCATGCCTGACCTACTGAGTAGTCTCTCTGACTTTCACTTTATAAGGCCGCTGTGGTTTCTCGGCCTAATTCCAGCCTCGATTGTACTGCTGTTATACCATCTAAAAAAACGCGACGTCGGTAACTGGGCGAACGTCATCAACCCTGCCTTGCTGCCATTTTTGATGCAGGGCCGCATCGACAAAACAGGCTTTGGCAGTAGTTGGATGATCGCAGGTCTTGGCCTGACCTGGCTATTAACTTGCACTAGCCTCGCCGGACCTACCTGGCAACAGCTACCACAGCCTGTGCACAAAGCAGATTCTGCACTGGTCGTAGTGTTTGATTTATCTCCCTCGATGCTAGCAGAGGATATTAGTCCCAGTCGCTTAGTGCGCGCACGCTATAAGCTGATTGATATCCTAAATGCTCGTCGTGAAGGTTTTGTTGGTCTGGTGGTTTATGGCGGCGAAGCCCACACGGTCTCGCCCCTAACAGAAGACAGCAATACTATTATCAGTCTAGTACCCAATTTGCACCCAACGCTATTACCGGCCTATGGCAGCAACGCCGAAGACGCTATAGATACGGCCTTGCAGTTAGCCATTAACGGGGGCTATGCCCAGGCAGACATTTTATTAATCAGCGATGGTGTGGCTCGCTCGGCCTTTGGCACTATACAGTCAGCAGTCGCACAGAGTGGTGAGTTTAGACTATCGATACTCGGCATTGGCACCTCGCAGGGGGCGCCAATCCCTCTGGGTAATGGCGGGTTTGTAAAAGATCAAAACGGCGCTATTGTAATCCCCAAGCTGGATTCTGCCTCTTTACAAATTTTGGCTAAAAATAGCGGAGGACAGTATCGTAGCATCAGTAATGACGACAGTGATGTTGAGCAGTTACTGGCCGCTACCGAGCAACTCTTTCCCGACGCTACTCGTGAGTTGGACCGCTCTTTTGATCTCTGGGATGATCAGGGTTACTGGTTGGCTATTTTGCTTATCCCTGCCCTTATTATAAGCTTTCGCCAAGGCGCACTTGTTATAGTGCTGATCGCGCCCATGCTACTGAGCAGTAAACCGGTGCAGGCATTGGAATGGCAGGACCTCTGGCAAAATGCTGACCAGCAGGGCATCAAGGCCCTAGCCTCTGGTCAACCAGAGGCTGCACAGGCGTTATTTAATGATCAACAGTGGCGAGGTAGTGCCGCCTATAAGTCGGGTGATTACCTGCAGGCCATTGAGGACTTCTCAGGCGCTGACACTGCCAACGGCCACTATAATCGCGGCAATGCCCTAGCCAGAGCCGGTAACTTCGATGCCGCTATTGATGCCTATGATCAGTCTTTGAATCTGCAGCCCGAGTTTGCCGATGCTCAGGCCAATCGAGATCTGATCGAACAGTTGCAACAGAAGCAGGAGCAGGATAAGCCCTCAGACGAAGACAAAAGCCAGGATAATGCGGAGGAAAATCAAGCGCAAGACCAACAGCCTTCAGAGCAAAATTCGGAACCAAGCGACGAGCAGAACGGTGACCCACAGCAGGAGCCGAATAAGGAGCCGAATAAGGAGCAGTCGCCCTCGGATGAAGAGCAGAAATCAGAACAAGACAAAGATACGCAGGAGCAGCAGGAGAAAGATCAAAAAGAAAAAGATACTCAGGAGCAGCAGGAGAAAGAACAAAAAGAGAAAGAACAAAAAGCCAAGCAGGCAGAACAAGAAAAACAGGCACAGACGCCAATTAAAGCCGAGCCCACAGACGAAGAAAAACAGGAGCAGCAGGAAATTGAACAGATGCTGCGGAGAGTACCGGATGATCCTGGCGGGTTACTCCGAGCCAAATTCCGCTATCAGTCAAGGCAACGTGCACTGCAGCAAAGACAACCTAAGCCACCCAACGACGAAGAGCGCTGGTAAATGAATTTATATGTTGCAAAAATCAGAATTGCCTTTCTGGCACTATTAACCTTGATTTTATTATTGCCGTCGAGTCCTAGCTTGGCAGATATTAGTGCTCAGGTTAATCGCAAGGTCTTGGCTAGCAATGAAACAATACAGCTAACCCTGCGCTATGACGGCCAAGCTTTTAACTCACAGCCAGACTTTTCACCACTGCAACAGGATTTCGAAATACTGTCTAATAATCGTCAGCAGCAGTATTCTATCGCCAATGGAAAATCAGCCTCCTACACTGATTGGAATTTAACTCTGCGACCGAAACGCATTGGCATAATCCTCATCCCCTCACTGACCTACAAAAATGATATCAGTAATGCATTAGAGGTCACTGTGCGTGCCGCCGCCCCCTCAGGCTCAACTGCCGCAGGCACACAGCCAATTTATACCGAGACTGTGGTAGATAAAACTGAGGTGTATATTCAGCAGCAAATATTGCTCACCCAACGTCTTTATACCTCGGTCCAATTACGCGATTATAGCCTGTCAGATCTGGATATCCCCGGCGCAATAATTCAGCGCCTCGGCGATACACAATATCAAAAAGTAATTAACGGTCGACCCTATTTAGTCCTCGAAGTTAACTATGCCATCTTTCCTCAATCCAGTGGTAAGTTGACTATTCCAGCTCTGCGTTTTGGTGCATACGAAAGCTCTAGCCGCGCTCAATTTGGTGGGTTCTCAACTCGGGGCAACCGAATATTGAGGGATACTCAAGCCAAAACTATCAGTATTATGGCTAAACCCGCTCATGTCGTGGCTGACCAATGGATGCCCAGTAGTGGACTTGTACTTGAAGAGCAGTGGACGACGGACCTCAGTAACTTAACCGTCGGCGAGCCTATCACCCGAACCATTCGGATTATCGCCAAGGGCCTCACCGGCGCCCAGATATCGCCGCTGAACTCAACCCCCAGCGACGCCTATAAGGTCTACCCTGACCAGCCACAGATAGAGGAACAAACTAGCGATGATGGTATCGTTGGGACACGAACAGAATCCTTGGCACTGGTGCCCAATCGGGCTGGAGAAATGACTATACCTGGCATTGAGGTCCGCTGGTGGGACACGACAAAGCAACGTATGCAAACAACCAAACTCCCCGCTAAGCGGGTCGATGTCAGTGCCAGCAGCTCCATTGACGGCCTGTCATCGACGACAGATCGCCCACTCCAGGCCATGCTGCCAATCGATACCGCGGCGGATGCTAAATATCTCGACGACCGAGAACCCTCAATCCTCATGCTGTCACTGGTCGCCAACATACTGCTGTTATCTGGGATAGCTGCGCTGATTTTTATACGCCGCACTCGGAAACCGCCTTCAGCCCATCGCTTGGACCCTGTTACCTCCGCCCGGCTGAACTTAAAGCAGTGCCTGAAAGCTATCGAAATAGAAGCTAATAAAAATAACCTAATGGCTGTGCGTGACAATATTATGGCTTGGGGTCGATGTCTGTTTGCTGAGACGCCTCCGACGACCTTGAAGGATCTATCGCTATTATTAGACGACAATGTGCTTAAGAAACAGTTTGATCAGCTAGATCGTCAGCTGTTTAAAGGTCCAGACACTAAAGAGAGGGTCGACATTCCGTTGCTGTTACAGCGGCTTAAGGAGCAATCTACTTTTTCGCGAAAGTCGACAGCGCCCCGCGGTGAGAATTTAAAACCGCTGTACCCAGAATAGGACCCTCATAGCCATGTTTTTCAGCTTATTTTGGTCGCTAAAATGTCTCTTAAAATAATTTAGCAGGAGTAATATGATGGCACATCAACAGCACACAGATAAGGGCCAAGATCGATCCTTAGACGTCCAGAAGGAACAGGCTAGCATTTCCCAAGAGAATCTCAAAGGCTATTGGCAGGCTAATTTGAGCCTGCTTGCCCAGTTGCTGTGCGTCTGGTTTGCTGTCTCATTTGGCTGCGGTATTTTACTTGCAGACTGGCTTGATCAGTTTTCTTTTTTCGGATTTAGGCTTGGATTCTGGTTTGCACAGCAGGGCGCGATCTATATATTTGTTGTGCTTATTTTCGTCTACTCATGGCGTATGAAGATCCTCGAGCGAAAGTTTGGCGTCGACGATGACGAGGTGACTAAATAATGACGACTCAGATACTTACCTACCTTTTTGTCGGGGCGTCATTTGTACTTTATATTGGTATTGCCATTTGGTCTCGCGCTAATTCCACTAAAGATTTTTATGTTGCCGGTGGCGGCGTGCACCCCGTCGTCAACGGAATGGCCACTGCTGCCGACTGGATGAGCGCGGCGTCTTTTATCTCTATGGCAGGGATTATTTCATTTATGGGTCGCGATGGCGCTGTTTATCTGATGGGCTGGACCGGTGGCTATGTCCTGCTGGCCCTACTACTCGCACCCTATCTGCGTAAATTTGGTCGCTTTACGGTGCCAGATTTCATCGGCGAGCGCTACTACTCGAAAGCGGCACGTATTGTTGCCGTAGTCTGCTTAATCTTTATTTCGTTCACCTATGTCGCTGGGCAGATGCGCGGTGTCGGAATTGTGTTCTCTAGATTTTTAGAAGTCGATGTTACAACCGGCGTCATCATTGGTATGGCAGTTGTATTTATGTATGCAGTGCTCGGCGGCATGAAAGGCATCACCTACACTCAGGTGGCGCAGTACTGTGTATTGATCTTTGCCTATATGGTTCCCGCCGTCTTTATCTCTATTATGATCACGGATAATCCTGTTCCACAGCTTGGCTTTGGGTCTGAGGTTAACGACGGGTCTGGGTTGTCGGTGTTAGAAAAACTGGACACCGTGCTGTTAGATCTGGGTTTTAACGCCTATACCCAGGGTAGTAAATCAACTATTGACCTGTTTGCCATAACGGCGGCATTGATGTTTGGTACGGCCGGCCTACCCCACGTACTAGTGCGCTTCTTTACGGTCCCCAAGGTTTCTGATGCGCGATTGTCGGCCGGTTATGCTCTGGCGTTTATTGCTATTTTATACACGACTGCACCGGCGGTAGCTGCCTTTGCTCGTCTTAATCTGGTGGATACCGTTCATAACACTAGCTATGAACAGGCACCTGAATGGTTTAATAACTGGGAACAAACCGGACTCGTTGGATGGCAGGATAAAAATGCTGATGGCATCATGCAGTACAGTGCCGGGGAACAAAACGAAGTCGAAATTGATCGCGATATCATGGTTCTGGCGAACCCAGAGATCGCCAACCTGCCCGGTTGGGTTATTGCCTTAGTCGCTGCTGGGGGCGTTGCCGCAGCACTATCGACCGCTGCCGGGTTGCTACTGGTAATCTCTAGCGCCATCTCACATGACGTTTTAAAACAAACGTTAATGCCGAAAATAACTGAAAAGCAAGAACTGCTCTATGCCCGAATTGCCGCTGCAGTAGCGGTTTGTATCGCCGGTTTATTTGGTATCTATCCACCCGCATTTGTCGCTCAGGTGGTGGCCTTCGCCTTCGGCCTTGCCGCCGCCTCTTTATTTCCAGCGCTACTGCTGGGAATTTTTTATAAAAGAATGAACAAAGAGGGGGCCATTACCGGCATGCTAGTAGGTTTAATATTTACCTTTAGCTATATTGTTTATTTCAAGTTTGTAGCGCCAGAGCTCAACAGTGCACAAAACTGGTTATTAGGTATCTCACCAGAAGGAATTGGCTTTATTGGTATGTTGCTCAATATCGCCAGCGCCTGCACGGTCAGCCACATAACGCCGCCGCCGCCGAAAGAGGTGCAAGGCCTTGTCGACAATATTCGTGTCCCTGCTGGCGCAGGCCTAGCTCCGACACACTGATACTGTCCTTGCGGAGATCGGCATTATTCGATGCGACCTTGGCTCTCGTCATGGCCTAGGCTAGGACGCAAAGAGCATAGATTTCTTTTTGAAGGCTTAACCCACAGAGTCAATCGATGCTTCTATGAGCCTCAGGTCACAGGCAACGACAGCACCATAGACGAGGTTTTGTTTTTCAATCGGTTGGCACACCACGTGTCGTTTAAATTTGAATCACAGCGACTTGATTGCTATTTCAAGCACGTCTTTTACTAGCTCAGGCTCGTCTGCTATGGCCTGCAAAGCATCTCTCATGAGGCCAGAATTTGGCTCAGAAAATTGCTTCCAGCGAGTTAGTGATGAGACTAATCTAGCCGCTACTTGCGGATTTACTGACTGTAGTGCACGCACCTGCTGCTGTATAAAGTCATAGCCTGACCCGTCCGGATGATGAAAATTAACCAGATTAGCGGATGCAAATGCGCCAATCAAACTACGGATTTTATTAGGGTTACTCATACTAAACGCGGAATGCTCCATTAGCGTTCTTACTCGCCCTAAGCCACCGACCTGTGTATTCGTAGCCTGTATCTGCAGCCATAGGTTCATCACCAAAGACTCATGTCGATACTCTTGCTCGAACGCCTCAAGCGCCTGAGTCGCATAGTTCGACGCATTTGGGCAGTTAACTAATGCGCTCAAGGCTGCGGCCTTATCGGTCATATTGTCAGCCATTTTAAATTGCTGCCATGCCAGCTCTATGCCCCGATCGCCCACCAACATCAGATAGTTTAGCGCGGCATTTTTAAGGCTTCGGCTACCAATCTGGGCAGCGTCAGGGCTATAAACGGGAGGCGTATTATGTCGCTTATAGACCGCCAGAAATTGATCGGCTAAGGACCCCGCTAACGCCTCACGCACAAACTGTCGAGCATCATGAATCGCCGCAGCATGGATAACATCCGCCTCTTCATGAAGTAACGCTTCACTGGGCAGCTGTAGCATTAAGGCGACCATTGCCGGATCTAGTGACTCGTCACTTAAAAGAGCGCTGTAGGCGTCAATTAACTGGTTGTTAAGGGCCATTGGGCGATCATGCAGACTGTCTTGGATAAGCTGTTTTAACAAACCGAGACTTAATATTTGCCCTGCATCCCAGCGATTAAATCCATCACTGTCGTTAGCCATTAGATGCGCCAATTGATCAGCACTATAGTCGTAATTGAGCTTTACCGGTGCCGAAAGGCCTCGCAGTAGCGAGGGCACCGGTGGCGCCGCGATATTGCTAACTACCAACTGCTGCGTTGCCCGATTCATCTCAAAGACGATTTCTGTATCGCCCTTGGCATTAAGAACGAGGTCACTACCGTCCGCGCCTACCAGGCCCAGCTTGACTGGAATCAAAAAGGGCATTTTCTCGTCCTGCCCTGGCGTTGGGGGACAACTCTGCTGGAAATTTAGCACCAGAGATTGAGTATCAGCGTCGTGCTCAGACGTCACGGTCAATAGCGGTGTACCCGACTGTTTATACCAGAGACGGAATTGACTGAGGTCCCGATCACTAGCATCTTCCATGGCCTTAACAAATTCCTCGATAGTCACGGCCTGCCCATCATGGCGCTGAAAATACAAATCTGTCGCTTTTCTAAACAGTACGTCACCTAGAAGGGTATGATACATGCCAACAATTTCCGATCCCTTTTCATACACAGTAAGGGTATAAAAATTATTGATTTCCATATAGGAGTCGGGCTGCACAGGATGCGACATAGGCCCCCCATCCTCAGCAAACTGATTAGTCCGCAAGTAAGAGGCATCCTCAATACGCTTCACCGTCGGCGAATTCATATCCGCTGAAAACTGCGAATCTCGATACACCGTAAAACCTTCTTTTAAGCTGAGCTGAAACCAGTCTCGGCACGTCACCCTGTTGCCAGACCAGTTGTGGAAATACTCGTGCGCCACGATCGATTCAACACGTTGAAAAGTCGCATCGGTAGTAGTTTTTGGGTTGGCTAAAACCGCTGCAGTATTAAAAATATTGAGACCCTTATTTTCCATCGCGCCCATATTAAAATCATCCACCGCTACGATCATAAAGATATCTAGATCATACTCTCGTCCATATTTCTTCTCGTCCCATTGCATAGAATGCTTTAAAGATCGCATGGCATGCGGGCATTTATCAAGATCTTTGTCTTCAACAAATATCTGTAATCTGATATCGCGGCCTGACATGGTGGTGAAGCTATCTTCAAGCACGGCCAGGGTGCCAGCTACCAGCGCAAATAAATAGACAGGTTTTTTGAACGGATCGTGCCAGGTAACAAAATGTTTGCCACCTTCAAGATCACCCCGCTCAATCGGGTTTCCGTTTGAGAGCAGCACAGGATATGAAGCTTTCTCAGCGACGACCTTAGTGGTGAATTCAGACATCACATCTGGGCGATCTAAATAATAGGTAATATCACGAAAGCCCTCGGCTTCGCATTGGGTACAGTACATTGTGCGCGATCGATAGAGGCCCATCATGGTGGTATTTAACTGTGGCTGTATGCGCACTACAGTGGTCACGATGCACAGATCAGGCACATGATAGATAGTTAGCGAGTCACTGTCGCGACAGTAGTCATCCGCACTGACTAATTGCCCGTCCATCGACAATGATTGCAGGTCTAAACCGGGACTGCCATGCAGTATCAGAGCACAATCTTTTTCACGACTCTGTGGGTTTCTAGAAATAGCTAGGGTCGCGGTAACAAGGCTATAGTCATCGCCAAGATCGAAAACCAACTCGGTCTTTTCGATCAAGAATGCTGAAACTTGATACTCATTTAAATAGACGGTTTGGGGTGTAGATTCACTCACTGCAAAAGTCCTTTTTTATCAGGCGGTAAATTTAACATTATAGGCTGTGAACTTGCGAATATTAATCACGCCGGAATCCATTATCAGATACTGGCCCTTGATACCTAAGAGTACACCTTCTACTAGGGGTTCCTTATCAAAATTGAGGCTTTTTACTTTTTCAGGAAACTGTGTAACAGGGAACTGAATGTCTGTTATATTCTCATTAAACAATCGTTGCAACGCTTGCAGCCCATGTTCCTGCTCAAGCAGCACCAGCCCCTCCTCCGATTTAACCATCAGTTCGTCACGCAGAGCAGGCAGGTCAACAGGATCTGAATTACCTTTGAGCATTTTTTGCCAATGGGTTCTATCGCCAATATGTTCACGCAGGCAGTTTTCTATCAAGCCGGCTTGATAGCGCGTTTGGACCCTAAAAATAGGTAGGCCCTGAGTCGCACCCTGATCTATCCAACGTGTTGGTAGCTGAGTCCCTCGGGTAATACCCACCTTGACACCTGAGGTGTTAGATAGGTAGACAAAATGGTCGGTAAAACAATACTTCTCACCCCATTCTGGATCACGGCAGGTGCCGTGATGAAAGTGACATTTTTCAGGACTCATAATGCAGGTGTCGCACTGAGGCAAGCGCGTAAAACAAGGGTAACAATAGCCCTGACTGAAGCTTTTCTTGGAACGACGTCCACAGTGCACACAGTGAATATCCCCCATGAATTCTAAATGGATGGTCTCACCGATCAGCGCATTCACGGGTATTTGTTGCGCATCCATAGGCAGAATGTAGTCAACGTTGCCCTCTGAATCTAAGGTGGTCTGCATTTTTTCAAGATGACCTGTAGCCTCTATGGACATTAGTTTTTCCACTTAATGGGGGTTTCTTCAGCAGGAACTGGCGCGCAGGGCGTTAGCTTGGGAGGAACATAACCGCTGCGTTGCTCTGCTGGCTTACACTCCTCATAGGCGATCACAGCCTGTAGCGACAGCGCTTTTTGCCCATCAGTCAGAGCTCTGCCATCGGGCCACTTGCCTATTTCAACGGCCAACTTGAGCCGCTCATAGACCTCTGGTGTGATACTGTCGAGGAGCTTTTTTAAATCCATATCGTTTACCGTTTTTTAAGTCTGCTGATGAGGCCAAAGATAAGCCCTAACAACATACCAATGATTAATCCGCCAAGATGCGCCCCATTGGCCACACCCACCCCTAATAGTAAATCAAGAATCCCCGTCATGCAGACCACTAGCCATCCGAGCATAAAACCAATAATCCCCGGTGGCAGCTGAAGTTGCGGATCTGGAACGACTTTATCTTTAATCCAGATATAGCCCAACAGGGCATAGACGACACCGGACATTCCTCCAAAATAGGGGCTACCAGACCAGACAAACTGGACCACGTTGGACACCACTCCGGTGACTAACACGAGTAAAAGCAGGTGTAGTGAGCCACTCATTTGCTCAATACGGCTGCCGAGCATGCTTAGCCACAGACAGTTAAAGATAAGATGGACCAAGCCAAAATGTAAAAAAATCGGCGTGACAAAACGCCAGTAGTCGGGGGACGCCAGCCCACCGAAAAATAGTGGCCGCTGCCACTGTGGGAAATATGATGCGATAACCGTGCCCAAAACACTGCCGATCATTAACACAGTCACAGACGGGTTCATTTTAGCGGCTAAAAGCCAGTTTATTTGTTGTGGCATACTGTTAGATAACCCGATTTCCTGCTGTTTAAGGTTTTACGCCGAGCCGGCTTCCCCAGCCCAATTTTGACCGACAAACGCCGTAAAAATTATTGTCTGCAGGATGGATTAACTGAATATGATGCGCATGTTTTTGGATCGTTATAGTATCGCCCGGCTGGGTAACAAGGTCATTATGACCGTCGCAGGTAATTAGAGGTTGCAGTTCATTTCTAGCGCTTACCCGCAGCTCTATTTGCGCATCACCATGCAATGCAATCGGTCGACTGCTCAGAGTATGGGGATTTAGTGGCACCACCACGATGGCATCTAGCTCGGGAAAGAGTAAAGGCCCGCCAGCGGACAATGCATAGGCAGTAGAACCTGTAGGTGTTGCCACAATCAAACCGTCGGAGCGCTGACTGTAAACGAATTCCCCATCAACATAGAGCTCAAAAGTCATCATGCGTACCGACATTCCTGGGTGCAAAACAATATCGTTTAGCGCCGTACCAGTGCAGATCTGCTCTCCATCACGTGTCACCGTGGTCTCCAGCATAAAGCGCCGAGTCTGCTTGTAGTCGCCCTGCAGGACTGGCATCACTCGCGCCTCTATCTCATCGGGAGAAATATCGGTCAGAAAGCCTAGTCTCCCTCGGTTTATGCCTAGCAGCGGTATGCCGCTAACAGCCATTTTGCGACAGGCACTGAGCATACTGCCATCGCCGCCGACTACAATGCCCAAATCAATAGAACCGGCAAATTGCTCAATGGGAAGTACCTTGACCAAGGGCCAGTCGACCAACTTTGCCGCCTGTTCCTCATAGATAACATCGCGTCCCTGAGAGACCAAAAAGGTCTCTAACTTGTGGAGAGACTCCTTCACCTCAGGAACGTTCAGGTTGCCAAGTAATCCAATACGCTGAAAATGGGCCATGTGATGCTTCTTATAAGAATGGTGAGCCAATTATACAGACTGTGGCCTGATTTCGAGCAGTTTGAGGCATAATGATCATAAATGAATTGCATTTAGGGCTCAAAGTCAGCTTGACAGGGTATTTGGGCTAAGTGAATGACGCCAAATGGAGTTAAAACATGAAGGCCAGCTCAGTCGTTTTAATCGGTATGCCCGGCGCAGGAAAGAGTACTGTGGGTATTCTTTTAGCTAAAGAAATGGGGCTTGATTTCGTTGATACCGACATCAGTATTCAGGTGCGAGAAAGTAAAACGTTGCAACAAATCACTGATGAAAGTGGCTATCTAGTCCTGCGTGACATCGAAGAGCAGGTGCTATTGGCCGAAGAAATTATCGGTAAAGTCGTCTCTACCGGCGGCAGTGCGGTTTACTCTGAAGCGGGAATGGCTCACCTAGCCGAAAATTCTGTGGTGGTCTTTTTGGATGTGCCCCTGGCGGCCCTAGAGGCGAGAATTTCTAACTTTAGCAGCCGCGGAATCGCTCGGCGTCCAGACCAATCCTTTGATGACCTGTTTGCCGAGCGCTCCATTCTTTATCGCCGTTATGCGAATATCTGCGTTGACTGCAGTGCCCTCAGCATTGATGAGGTCCTGCAAAAAACACTGAGGTTATTAGCTTAACACCCGGTTCATTGACTCGCTGATGTAGCCAATATTACCGGAATTAATACCCGCTAAGTTTACCCGCGTGGATGACACAATATAGATACCAAATTCTTCACGCAGTCGATCGATCTGCGGTGTGGTTATGCCCAAAAATGAAAACATGCCCTTCTGCCGTTCAATGTGACTAAAGTCAAATCCCGCCGGATTACCTTTAATACCGTCAGTCAAAAGCGCTCGCATCGACTTAATACGTAAACGCACCTCTTCCAATTCTGCCTCCCAGTTGGCGCGAAGCTGCTCGTCACCCAGTATCAGTGATACTAACAGGGCTCCGTGAGCTGGCGGCATTGAGTAGGTCTGACGGGCAACCGCCATTGCCTGACTGACCACTATGTCTGCCTGTTCAGAATTCTCGGTTATAAACGTGACCGACCCGGTGCGCTCACGATAGAGGCCAAAGTTCTTTGAGCAGGATGAGGCGATAATTAATTCAGGTAACCGATCAGCCATCATGCGCATACCGTAACCATCTTCATCCAAGCCATCACCCAGGCCCTGATAGGCTGCGTCGATAAAGGGAATGAAACCCCGCTCTAGCGCCAAGTCGGCGATTTGATCCCACTGCTCATTAGTCAGGTCGGTGCCCGTTGGGTTGTGGCAGCAGGCATGCAATAGAACTATGTCCCCAGCAGGCACCTGGCGCAATGTCTCCATCATGCCGTCGACATTGATTTGGTGAGTCGCTGAGTTGTAATAGGGGTATTGCTCGATTTCAAAACCGGCACTGCCAAGCAGTGGCACATGATTTGGCCAAGTCGGAGTGCCGAGCCAGAGCTTTGCATTGGGACTGGCACGTTTGACCACCTCGGCACCAACACGCAGTGAACCGGAGCCACCAGGCGCTTGGATACTCTTGATCCGTCCTGAGCTAAGTATGCTGTGTCCAGCGCCAAACAATAGTGCCGTCATATGCTTGTTGTAGTCTGGATCACCGGCGATACCCTGGTAGGATTTGGTCTGCTCCAGCTCCATTAACTTTGCTTCGGCTGTTTTTACCGACGTCATAACGGGTGTCTGTCCACTATCATTCTGATAAACGCCAACACCCAGATCTATTTTTTGATCGCGATTGTCGGCCCGAAAAGCGGCCATCAAAGCTAGGATTGGATCCATGCCAACTGGCGGTAAAGTTTCAAACATTTTTTTCCCCTAAGACTGAATTTTTAGCTGTGAGAGTTTACTATTTTTAGACCATTTAGTCAGGCATTTCAAACAATAAAATTGAGTACTAAGTCATTGAATACCAAAGGCTTCTCTGCATGTAGCCAATGCCCTACCCCTGTCATGACCTCTAATTGGGCATTTGGAAACAGCTGATCGATCACCGGCTTGTGCTTCTCTTGGATATAGGCGGAGACTTCCCCTTTAATAAATAGCGTTGGCCCAGAAAAGGGCGTACCCACAGGAGCCGCACATAAGCTCGTAGCATAATTTTTAGTAATAGACGCCATGTTAAGCTTGAGCTCGAACGTATCGGCGGTGAGCCGACGAACATTTTTCAGAAGAAACCCTTTGGTTACCGGCTCGTCTATATAACGGCTCATAGTCTCATCTGCGGCCGAACGGCTAGTAATCTGTTGCTGTGACAGCGCTGCTAGCGCGTCCAAAGCCAAGACATTATTGGTTTGCGGATACTGTACAGGTGCAATATCCCCTACCACGAGGCTAGCGACACGCTGTGGGTGATTCAACGCTATCTGCATAGCCACTTTGCCCCCCAAAGAGTGACCAATCAAAACCGCACTAGGTAACCTGAGATCATCCATTAACTCGATAATATCCGCGGCCATTAACGGTATATCCATGGCCTCTTCATGAGGTGAGTCACCATGATTGCGCAGATCGACACTGATTACTTGATGATCGCCAGCAATCACTCGCGCCAAACCGCCCAGATTACTCAGAGAACCAAACATACCGTGCATCAGAATAACCGCCGGACCACTACCCTGTAACGAATAATTAAGTTTCATCGACTAGTCTTCAGTATTCCCTGTCAGTTGACGATCACGGTATTTATCTTTATTTTTTTTACCCATTTCATAGAGTTTCGGACGAAGAAAGCGGCGTAGTGCGGGAAATAGATAGCTAAGTGTGGTCAATTTACCACTGATAGCAGGCAGTGAAATCTCATCATGTTCACCGGAAGCGATACTAATCACCGCGTCTGCAACCTGCTCGGCTGAGCTCATGGGCTGAGAGAAGACAATATCTTCCACCTGATCAATCTCATCCATAATAAACCCAGTATCGATAGGACCTGGAGAGACTACACCGACATTGATTCCGGCCTCACGTAATTCGTCGCCTAGCGCATAACTAAAAGCGCGTAGACCCGCTTTGGTAGCTGAGTACGTCGCTGCGCCCTGCAATGGTGCACGCCCCGCCAATGAGCCTACGTTTACGATAGCCCCAGATCCGGCGCGGCGTAGATAGGGAATAGCCGCACAAGAAAGAACCATAGGGGCACGTAAGTTGACGTCTACCATCAATGCAATATCATTGGGGTCAACAGTTTCTAGATCGCCCCTCGCGTGCATGCCCGCATTGTTAACCACCACATGAACCGCACCAAATTTGGCCTCAGCCTTTTTCAAAAGCTTCAAACACTGAGCGGTGTCTGCGACGTCCATGACAGTAGTCATTACCTCACAGAGGGGACGTAGCTCTTTAGCAATAGCATTCAGCCCTGCTCGCCCCCGAGCGATGAGGACGAGCTTAGCATTTTGTGCAGCAAATGCACGGGCGCAAGCCGCCCCAACCCCCGCCGAGGCTCCTGTAATAACAACGGTCTTCCCTGCAAATAAACTAGTCATTTCCGATCCTATGATTTAATTTTTGGCACACCCACTCCGCAATTATACCCCTTCAAAAAGAACTCCCAACTACTTTTAGCCATTGCGACCAATTAATTGCCGGAGTGCTTGGCCAAGTTGAGGGTATGTGAACTCAAAACCACTATCTTGAAGCTTTTTAGGCACTACCGATTGGCCCTGCAACAAAAGTGCCTCGCCCATCTCTCCAAATAGCAGTCTAACCACAGGCGCGGGCATGGCAAACATCGCTGGGCGGTTAAGTGCTGCACCCAGCGTTTTAGAAAAGACGCGATTGGTCACGGGGTTCGGTGCCGTCGCATTAACCGGCCCGACCAGATTTTCGCTATTAATACAATACAGTATCAGCCTGACCATATCTTCAATATGAATCCAAGACATCCACTGCTTCCCATCACCTATAGGACCCCCTAAGGCTAATTTAAAGGCGGGCAGCATCTTGGCCAGTGCACCCTGCTCACCCAACACTATGCCGGTACGTAAATAACAGACCCGACATCCTAACCGTTCAAACTGCTTTGCGCTCGCTTCCCAATCAAAGCATAAACGCGCTGAGAAACCATCACCAGTTGCCCCTGTTTCATCAAGAAGATTATTACTCGACCCATAGTAGCCGACGGCAGAGCCACTGATCATTACCCTAGGCTTGATCTCCTGACCTGAAAAATATTCATAAAGCTGGTTAGTGGTTTGGATGCGGCTATTCACAAAGCGCTGTTTTCGCGCAGCTGTCCAGCGACCCTCGGCCAACGGCTGACCTGCTAAGTTGAGAATAACGTCAATGGGCTGATGTGTGTCCAGATCAGCCAAACTTTCGATACAGCGCACAGTCGAGGGCAACTTTTTCGCAGCAGCTTTAAACTTGCGCGTTAGAACAATAACAGTCCAACCAATATCTGTGGCCTGCCGGCAGAAATGTCCACCGATAAAGCCGCTACCGCCAGTCACTAAAATCGTCGCCATGGATAACCCCGCATAAGTAGCCTCTGATAATTGGATCGAGATCATACGCAGAATAAACTGATTGAGTCCACAATATTTTCTTTACCCCAGTGATCCTGAATTGCTAAAATCTCTCTCTAAAATGCATCTCCGTTTTTATAATCTATCGAGGCACCTGAATATGAGTCTTGCTAATAAGGTATTGGCAATTAATAACGATCTTCCCATTCGGACTAACGAACCTGTACACAGCGGTAAAGTGCGCTCTGTTTACTGGCTCACTGAGGCCGATAGTCATCGCTTGATCGCAGAGAAGAATTACGATGTGGCGGCTGATGCACCTCTAGCTATTATGGTAATCAGCGATCGTATCTCCGCTTTTGAATGCATCTGGCATGGTGAAGGTGGTATTCAGGGCGTTCCCGGAAAAGGCGCGGCACTCAATGCTATATCTAGTCACTGGTTCAAAATGTTTCGCGAGCAGGGATTGGCGGACAGCCATATCCTGGATGTTCCACACCCACTGGTATGGATTGTACAAAAAGCCAAACCGGTTATGATAGAAGCGATATGCAGGCAGTATATTACCGGCTCCATGTGGCGATCTTATGCCAAGGGCGAGCGCAATTTCTGTGGCATCAACCTGCCCGATGGCCTAGAAAAAGATCAGCCTTTGCCGGAGTTATTGATCACCCCGTCGACCAAAGGCATCCTCACCGATATTCCAGGCGTTCCCGAGGTTGATGATGTCAATATTTCTCGTGAAGATATTGAGAACAACTATCGACAATTTAAGTTTAGATCTCCTGCCGATATAGCTGTCTATGAAAAGCTTCTCAGTGAGGGCTTTGATGTCATTAGTAGTGCGCTCGGACAACTTGATCAGATCTTTATCGACACCAAATTTGAGTTTGGCTATGTCACTGACAAGGCTGGCAACGAAAAACTGATTTACATGGATGAGGTTGGAACCCCCGATTCGTCTCGTATTTGGGATGGCCCGTCCTACCGAAATGGCAAAGTCGTGGAGAATTCTAAAGAGGGTTTTCGTCAATTATTGCTCAATCATTTTCCTGATCCTGATATTTTATTGGATAAAAACCGGATGGCAGAACGCTATGCACTGGCGCGAGATAATGCATTGCCAGAGTCAGTCATTATGGCTGTATCCGATACCTATGTTAGTCTGGCTGAAAAGATTACCGGCGAAACACTGGTAGTATCCGATGACCCAAAGGCTGAGATTATTCAGTTGCTAACTGAGCAGTACGGACTGGTCGATTGAAGCCTAACACTCAATAATATTAACCGGTACTTCCAGCACGTGGATGGCTAAGCCTCCACGAGCTGTTTCCTTATAGTGCCTGTGCATATCTTCACCGGTTTTGCGCATAGTTTCAATTACCTTGTCCAAGGAGACAAAGTGAGACCCATCACCGCGCATGGCCATGCGCGCAGCATGGATTGCCTTAACGGCACCCATTGCATTGCGCTCAATACAGGGTACCTGTACCAAGCCGCCAATAGGATCGCAGGTCAGCCCGAGATTGTGCTCCATGCCAATTTCCGCTGCATTTTCAACCTGCGATGGGGTTCCGCCCAATACTGCGGCTAAAGCTCCAGCGGCCATGGAGCAGGCCGAGCCAACCTCACCCTGGCATCCGACCTCTGCACCACTAATCGAAGCATTCTTTTTATACAGCGAGCCAATAGCAGCCGCTGTGAGCAAAAATTGCACCACAGATGCATCCTTGGCACCGGGAACGAAACGCATAAAGTAATGCAATACCGCCGGAATAATACCCGCCGCGCCATTGGTTGGCGCAGTGACTATTCGCCCCCCCGCCGCATTTTCTTCATTGACAGCCAATGCATAAAGACTGACCCAGTCAAGCACCGATAGTGGATCGGATAGCGCCGCTTCAGGGCGACTCAGTAATTGTCGATGTAACTCTTTGGCGCGACGAGGGACATTTAATCCGCCCGGCAAGATACCACCATTGGCAATACCGTTGTCGACACAGGATTGCATTACCGACCAAAGATGCAACAGGCCATCATGCGTTTCTTGCTCCGACCGCCAAGACTTTTCGTTTTCCATCATCAGTTCAGAGATACTCAGACTATGCTCCGCGCAGAGCGCCAACAGCGTCGCTGCAGAATCAAAAGGATAGGCAAGAACCCGACTGTCTTCCACGATACAGTCTGCACTAGTGGCCGACTCGTCTACCACAAAGCCGCCCCCCACCGAATAGAAGGTACGCTTACTCAGCTCCACTCCAGCGCAATCAAGTGCCGTAAAAATCATCCCATTGGCATGGAAAGGCAAAGCCTTGCGGCGGTGTAGGAAAAAATCCGTGTCATGGTTGTAATCTATGCGATGGCTGCCACAGAGTGCCAGACTCTGATTTCCACGTATGGCCGCTACCCGATCTATGATAGTGTCGACATCAACTGATTCTGGCACCTCACCTTCTAGCCCCATCAAAACGGCCTTAGGCGTACCGTGGCCCTTTCCGGTCGCCCCCAGTGATCCAAACATCTCCGCTATCACACGACTTACTTTAGGCAACAGACCTGCGGTGCCTAACCCTTGGCTAAATTGATGGGCTGCGAGCATCGGGCCCACGGTATGGGAACTAGATGGCCCTATACCAATCTTAAATAGATCAAACGCACTAATTGCCATAATGACTTCCTCAGTCCTGATATATAGGCTGATTAGGGCCCATCAAAAGACGTCACTATAGTCCAATGTCGCCGAGTCTGCCTGACGTGCAAACGACCTCAGCATCCCAATAACCACCTCAACTATAGAACAAATACGCTTGCGACTATTACATTTAATGAGGGTTTACGGTAAAGTCAGCGTAATACTAAAACTGATGTGAAAATTAATGACTGACAAGCAAAGTATCGATATCGACGCACGAAAATTATTTAATTTAGGCGCCAATTTACTGGTGGCTGCTTTTATAAAACAAAAGCCGGAGCAAGCGAAAAAACTCTTTAAGGAGCTTAAACAGGGCGCACGAGTAAACGCGGGAGAACTCAAAGCTGATTCAAGCGGCGCCACAATTCCTGTCAAGCTTGAATTGGAGCGCAGCGAATATCGTGGCCAGTTTAACTACCCAAACTTTGAAATATCGCTCAAGTCTCTATTACAAAAGTTTGAAACTGAGACGCGCAAGGATAAGGAACTCAAAGACCTCCGCACTTTGACCAATGATTCCAACGGTAGCATTCTATTTAATCTTCCCAGTGGCGTTAAGATTGGTGAAGATGTCAATGTGTTAATGATGTCGATTGAGCCACTCGACGCCTGCCTGGTGGTACAGTTGATGTTTATGGATCCCGAACAGTTTATGGCATAGACCCTATTCATCTCGCATGGCAGTAGACCGCCTATTACTTTTTCTCTTGGGTGTAAATTCGCCACAGGCTCTAATAATAAGGAAAACCACAACGATGTACCTATGCATAGCCTGCTCCTAAAATTCAGCCAAAAACTTGCTTCCATCATGCCTGAGATTGGCGGTGATCGACTGCCATCTTTACTCTTGAGTATGCTGAAAAGTTTGGTCCCTTTCGACAATGCCGTAATACTGCATTACCGGCATGATGAAAAGCCATTAGTTTACTATAACGATCGTCCACCTGAAGATCGCATTACACAAATTAATAAATTTGTTCAGGGCCGGTATTTACTTGATCCATATTATCGAGCGGCGATGGACAGTAATGTGACGGGATTTCATCGCCTCAGTGATTTGGCGCCGGAAGGGTTTGAAAAAACAGAATATTATCGTAGCTATTTTAAATACACTGAAATTAAAGATGAAGTCGGATATCTTATTCATCTTTCAGCCGGTCAGTTTATCAATATTTCATTGAGCCGAGTGCGGCTAGCACAACGCTTTAACCGTGTACAAATGAACGTTCTCAGCGACATAAACGATACGATTAATGCGATCTGTCAGCAACAGTGGAGTGAAGACATAAAAACCGCTGCTAACGCTGACAACCAATTACCTGGTCAGCTTGATAGCGCACTAAAGTATTTTGGTACGGCTTATTTGACCGGTAGAGAATCTCAAGTAGTACAACTTTTTCTACATGGCCATTCCACCAAGTCTATCGCAGACCGCTTGGGCATTTCCCCAGAGACTGTAAAGTTACATCGCAAAAACAGCTATGCTAAACTAGATGTGTCCTCTCAGGCAGAGCTGTTTTATCTTTTCATTGACTCGTTGGCCAGCCTTGCAAACTACGCAGGCGGAGATCCGCTGGTAGGCTACTTATAATAGCCTTACCACTGCAGGTAACGCTGGGACCTGCAGGTTCCCGCAATAGCATCGAGTTTCCATCAAGCATCTGTATTAGAAAAACGCGACATCCTCTTCCACGAGGTGCCCAATAATCTCTGCACCTGGCGCAAACTTACCCGCCAAGATACTTTCAGCCAAGGGGTTCTCTATCAAACGCTGAATAACTCGCTTTAAGGGTCTGGCTCCGTAGACAGGATCAAAGCCCGCTTCGAGTAATCTATCCAACACGGCATCATCGACCTGTAGAGTTAAATCGAGGTCTGCCAATCGCTTAGACAATAGCGCTAATTGAATATTGGCAATACCGCGCAGCTGGTCTCTGGCCAATGGATGAAACACGACAACCTCATCGACGCGATTGATGAATTCGGGGCGAAAATGGCTACTCACAACATCCATGACTGAGGACTTCATAAGATCATAATTATCGTCACCAGCCAGCAACTGCACAACGTCCGAACCCAGATTAGATGTCATGATGATGACGGTATTTTTAAAATCAACGGTACGCCCTTGGCCGTCAGTAAGACGACCATCGTCAAGTAGCTGCAACAGGACATTAAACACATCAGGGTGAGCTTTTTCGATTTCATCGAGTAGCAATACTGAGTAGGGGCGTCGCCGCACTGCCTCGGTAAGGTAGCCGCCCTCTTCGTAACCGACATAACCTGGTGGAGCACCAATCAGCCTGGCCACTGAGTGCTTTTCCATAAACTCTGACATATCTATACGTACCATGGCGTCTTCGCTATCAAACAAAAACTCAGCTAAAGACTTACACAACTCGGTTTTACCCACACCCGTTGGGCCTAAAAACATAAAGGAACCATTGGGTCTATTTGGATCAGAAAGCCCGGCTCGCGATCGTCTTACCGCATTGCAGACCGCCACAACAGCTTCAGACTGGCCCATTACACGCTCATGTAAGGCATCCTCCATACGCAGCAGCCTATCCCGCTCGCCGTCGAGCATTTTAGCAACCGGAATGCCGGTCCACTTAGCGACTACCTTTGCTATTTCCTCCTCAGTCACTCTATTTCTCAGTAACCGTTTTTCGGTTTGAGTTTCGCTCAGCGCACTGGCAAGCTGCTTTTCTAATGTGGGTATAATGCTGTATTGAATCTCAGCCATCTTGCCCAAATTACCCGCGCGGTGGGCAGCCTCAAGGTTTACTCGAGCCTGCTCCAGTTCAGACTTAACGTGAGTAGCACCTTGCATCGAGGCTTTTTCGGCCTTCCATATTTCCTCAAGATCGGAATATTCTCGGTCCAGTACAGCGATGTCATCCTCAAGTTTTTGCTGACGCTTGCGCGATGCTTCATCTTTATCTTTTTTTACCGCCTCCCGCTCAATCTTCAGCTGAATGAGACGACGCTCAAGTCGGTCCATTTCCTCCGGTTTGGAATCAATTTCCATACGAATGCGGCTACCCGCTTCATCAATTAGATCAATCGCTTTGTCAGGTAACTGGCGATCAGTAATATACCTGCGCGAGAGTTTGGCCGCGGCCACAATTGCACTGTCAGTAATCTCCACGCCGTGATGTACTTCGTAGCGCTCCTTGAGACCTCTCAAAATGGCGACGGTATCCTGCTCAGTCGGCTCGTCCACCAAGACTTTTTGAAAGCGACGTTCAAGCGCGCCATCCTTCTCGATAAATTTCCGATATTCATCCAATGTAGTCGCGCCCACACAATGCAGCTCTCCGCGCGCCAGTGCCGGCTTCAACATATTACCCGCATCCATTGCACCTTCCGATTTACCCGCGCCGACCATAGTATGGATTTCATCAATAAATAAGATCACCTGCCCATCCTGTTTAGCCAGATCATTGAGCAGACCCTTCAACCTCTCTTCAAAGTCACCACGATATTTTGCACCGGCTAATAGAGCCGCTAAATCTAATGTCAGAACCCGTTTGTTCTTAAGCCCTTCGGGTACTTCACCATTGATAATTCGCTGCGCTAAACCCTCGACTATCGCGGTTTTTCCGACGCCCGGCTCACCAATCAATACCGGATTATTTTTGGTGCGACGCTGTAACACCTGAATCGTGCGACGTATCTCATCGTCGCGACCAATCACTGGGTCCAGCTTTCCCGACTCTGCACGTTCGGTTAGGTCGACCGTATACCGGTCCAATGCTTCACGCTGTGTCTCCGCATCAGGATCGGTAATGGTATCGCCGCCACGAACAGATTCGATCGCAGTTTTTGCTTTGGATATATCGCCAAATTTTGCTAACGTCTTACCCAGTAGACCTTTGTCCTCCAAGGCCACCATCAATAACACCTCGCTTGAGATATATTGATCGCTCTTTTTTTGTGCGGCACGATCCGCCAAGTTCATTAGGCGCCCCAAGTCTTGAGATAGATTAGCTTCCCCAATGGGTTTATTTATTTTAGCCAACCGCTGCAATTCGGAATTCAGTGATTGTTGTAGACCAACCACATCAAAACCCGCCCGGTTGAGAATGGGCCGAATGCTGCCACCCTCTTGATTCAATAGTGCTAACAGTAAATGAACTGGCTCGATACCTGAGTGATCATTTCCGACCGCCATGGACTGAGCATCCGCCAGTGCGCTCTGCAGTTGATTGGTGAGCTTGTCTATACGCATATTTAATCCTTATCCTGTCTACTAAGGTGTTTCGATCCGGCCTATTATCTTAGTTGGGGGCTACTCGACCATTTTCAATGGTCAATACTTGCGGCAACGCTGTGTTGACTCTATACGTTGCCTGTAACCACAGACTCTATGGCGGTATTTTGTCAGATAGGCATCGTCCAGTTCTATGCTGTAATTTCAATCGACACAAAAAAAGCCCTACCAAACGGCAGGGCTTTTAGTCAATCAGGCGTAGTGGAAAACTACGCCTGATTTAGCGCCGTAGTCATTTCAACAACCGCTTTCTTACCGTCCCCATACACCATTAGCGTATGGTTCATGGCAAACAGAGGATTCGGCAGTCCGGCAAAACCTGGACTCAATGAGCGCTTGATCACCACCACGTTTCTCGCCTTGTCGACATTCAGAATTGGCATACCGTAAATGGGACTACCTTCCACATCACGCGCCATCGGGTTAGTGACATCGTTGGCACCAATGACAATCACCATGTCGGTGTCCTCAAAGGTAGGATTGATCCTATCCATCTCAACCAGCTTGTCATAGGGAACCTCAGCTTCTGCAAGCAGCACGTTCATGTGCCCAGGCATACGCCCAGCCACTGGGTGAATACCGTATTCCACCTCTATGCCTTTGGCTTCCATGGCGTCGGCTAACTCACGAACAGCATGCTGAGCCTGCGCCATAGCCATACCATAGCCGGGCACGATAACAACCCGCTTAGCGACCTCTAGCATCATTGCTATTTCCTCAGGCTGCGCACTGGTAACCTTGCCCGCATAAATCTCATCAGCATCAATTTCTTCGCCACCTGGAGCCATTTTTCCAAACAACACGTTCGTCAATGAACGGTTCATTGCAACACACATTATCTGGGTTAGAATCAATCCCGAAGTACCCACCAGAGAACCAGCGATAATTAGCACTGTGTTACCCAGAATAAAGCCGGCAAGCGCTGCCGCTATCCCCGAATAAGAATTTAGCAGTGCGATAACCACAGGCATATCAGCACCACCAATTGGCATCACCAGGAACAGCCCGAGCAATAATCCTAAACCAACAATCGCCAGCATGCCCGCCATATTACCTGGATCAACGACCACCGAACCTATCGCGAATAGGGCCGCGATGAACAAAATACCATTGCCAATAGGGCCACCAGGTAATCCGTAACTCTTTTTCATCAGCTCCTGCAATTTGGAAAAAGCCACCAAACTACCGGTTAGGGTCACCGCACCGATCAGAACAGTCAGACCAATGGCGGTCAGTGCGAATGTGCCCTCCGCGCCGATGCCAAACGCGCTAGTATCGACGGCCATAGGGGCCAGCATATCGACAAAGGACGTAGGGGCCGCACCTAGCGTTGTAAAGTACTCTGCCAGAGCAATAGTCAGCGACGCCCCACCACCAAAGCCATTGAGAAGAGCAACCATTTGCGGCATCGACGTCATTTGAATGCGCAGCGCCATCACGCCACCAATAATCGAACCCACCGCCACACCAGCAATCACATAGGTATAGTCGACATTACTGATATTTAGAAAAGTAATGACCACAGCCAATAACATCCCTAGCGCTGACAACAGATTGCCTCGCACAGCCGTTTTCGGTTTAGTCAGCCCCTTAATACCGAGAATAAATAGTACGCCGGCAACCAGATAAATAAAGTTAACAACATTAGGAGTCATCGCTTACTTCCTCTTAAACATGGCAAGCATGCGGTTAGTGACCAGATAGCCGCCGACTACATTAATCGTGGCGAATGTCACGGCGATAAAACCCAGTATATTGACCAACATTGGCGAGCCATCAGTACCTGCGGCGAGTAGCGCGCCCACAAGCGTGATGCCCGAGACTGCGTTGGTACCTGACATCAGTGGTGTATGTAGCGTGGGTGGTACTTTGGTGATCAACTCAACGCCAAGAAATAGCGAAAGCACAAAAAGTGCTAGCAATAAAATTAAGACTTCCATCGTTATTCTCCTTTTTCAGCTTGGTCAGGTACATTGAGTTCAGGCAGGTTTAATAGCTTACGTATATAGGGGTGAGGGACTTCCCCATTATGGGCTACGACCGTGCCAGCAACAATCTCATCATTAAAGTCAAGGTTCAAGTTGCCCTGTTCATCAAGAATTAGCTCAAGCAATGTCTGCATGTTTTTACCGTACATCTGGCTGGCATGGTAGGCTAATTCTGAAGGCACATTCTCTGGCCCCAAAATAGTGACACCATGGGCCATAACGGTCTTACCCTGTTCGGTCAAATCACAGTTGCCACCGCGCTCAGCAGCCAGATCTACAATTACTGAACCCGGCTTCATAGCCTTGACCATGTCTTCAGTCACTAAAATTGGTGACTTGGCGCCGGGAATAGCCGCGGTGGTGATAATAATGTCTTGTTCGGCCACCACAGCGGTCATCAATTCACGCTGGCGGCGCAGAAAGTCTTCACCCTGTTCTTTAGCGTAGCCACCAGCGCCTTCGGATTCACCGGTGTCCAAATCCAGCTCTACCGGCTTGGCACCGACCGAGATAATCTGTTCACGCGCGGCGGGCCGCACATCGTAAGCTTCAACCACACCGCCCAATCGTTTGGCTGTAGCACAGGCCTGTAAACCGGCAACGCCCACGCCCATAATTAAGACCCGAGCAGGCTGTAGGGTACCGGCAGCGGTCATTAACATAGGGAAAATACGCGGTGCAGCAGAGGCGCCCATCAACACCGCCTTATATCCAGACAAGGTAGCCATCGATGACAGGACATCCATGCTTTGAGCACGACTGATACGCGGAACTAACTCCAGTGCGATGGCGCTTGCACCTTGGTCAGCAACAGCCTGAGCGGCCTGAGGTGAAGCGAGTGGGTCCATCATGCCGATGACTAACTGGCCCTTTCTCAGACAAGCCAAATCAGCATCTGAATTATCGTTGTTGGAGCCGAAAGATTGCACCTGCAAAATTATATCTGCCTTGGCAAATATCTCTGCACGGTCATCTGTGAGGGTGGCTCCAGAAGCGGTATATTCTGCATCGGGATAACCCGCAGCGCTTCCAGCATTGGTTTGAAAAAGCACCTGTACGCTTTTGTCAGTCAGAGACTTGACATTGGCAGGGGACATGGCGACTCGTTGTTCACCGGGTTTAATTTCCGACGGAATTCCGATTATCACTCAATTCTCCTTGAGTTGGTTAAACGACTTGTATGGTATTTCCTTTAAAAAACGACCCTCTATTCTAACAATCTTTAATAACCGGTCACATCACGCCGGCGTATATAGCCACTATTAGTGACAGCGATGGAGCATAAGTTGCACAATAAAGTAATGTCCTGTCACAGAAAAGTAAAGATACCTCCTTAGGGTTTTAAATGGAGGCTCATTCGCCAATGTCTATTTTAACCGAGTATGAGGCCGATTTAATTATTACGGGCTACAGAAAAGTCCGCAAGTTCCAACATCACGTCCTTGTAAATGCTCTCTGGCAATCCAGCCAATGCCGCTTTCGCCAGCTCGGCCTGTTGTTGAGCCATTGCGATGCTGTACTCTAGGCCGCCTTTGGCCTTGACCAACGCGAGTATTGGATTGAAACTTTCCGCGCTTTTGTTTTCTATGGCCTGACAAATCACGCCGGCCTGCTCTGCATCACAGTTATCGCGAGTGTAGATCAAAGGCAGGGTCATTTTACCTTCAGCCAAATCGCCTCCAACATTTTTGCCAATACTGTCCACATCGCCCTGATAATCCAGTACGTCATCCGCAATCTGAAATGCCAGGCCAAGATGCTTGCCATAATCTGCCATGACCGCTTGGTTAGCACCGGCAAGACTTGCGCCCGTTTGAGCCGCCGCCTCAAACAATTTCGCGGTTTTACGATAGATGACCTGTAGATAAGTATCCGCTGTTAGGTTCGAATTGCCGGCGTTACCCATCTGCTGTACTTCACCTTCTGATATCACGTTAGTCGCATCAGCCATCATACTCATGATCGGCATATCACCAATCGCCACTAACATTTGAAAGGCACGCGAATAAAGAAAATCGCCCACTAAAACGCTGGGCGCATTACCCCACTGAGAATTCGCCGTGTCACGACCACGGCGCAGTGCGGACACGTCGACAACATCATCATGTAATAGCGTAGCAGTATGAATGAATTCGATCACAGCAGCCATCTGCATATGCTGAGAACCCCTGTACCCATTGGCCAGAGCAGAAAGTAACACCACTACTGGGCGCAGGCGCTTACCGCCAGAATCGACGATATAATGGCCGATATTCTCCACCAATCCGACATCGGATTTTAGCTCGCTCACGATCAGCTTATTGACGGCAGCAAATTCTTGTTCGACAGCACTATGAAAAGACAACATCTAATTCCGGATAATCTGCTTTATTTCGTAGGCCGCATGCTAGGGAGACACTCGGGATCTGTCAACTTAAAACCGCTTATATGACTATTAGCCGCCTCCCATTTTACCCACTTCTGGTCGACAAGTCCTAGCTTAAAACAGTTGATGGGGAGGCCAGAACTGGTTACGATGCGCCCTGTCTATCCAACTTCAAAGGAACACATGACCTTTAAACCCAAGTCCTCCTATGACAAAGAAAAAATTTTAAGCTGCAGCCGCGGTGAGCTGTTCGGCCCGAATAACGCCAAACTCCCTGCGCCCAACATGCTTATGATCGATCGTATTGTGGAAATCAACAATAGCGGCGGCAAACATGGCCTCGGGCAGATCATTGCTGAAATAGATATAACCCCTGATTTGTGGTTCTTTGATTGTCATTTTGATGGCGATCCAGTAATGCCTGGGTGTCTGGGGCTCGATGCTCTTTGGCAGCTGGTTGGATTTTTCTTAGTCTGGAATGGTAATAACGGCCGCGGCCGCGCGCTAGGCGCAGGCAATGTTAAGTTTTTCGGTCAAATTCTACCCACCGCCAAAAAAGTGACGTACAAACTCGATCTGACCCGTCTAATTCAGCGAAAGCTCGTGATGGGCATTGCCGATGGTTCGGTTGAAGTTGATGGTCGCGAGATCTACACCGCGAAAGATTTGAAAGTCGGCCTGTTCGAGAGCACTGACAACTTTTAACCATATTGAAATTAGCAAGCTAACGCTACATCATGAGGATGAGTAATGAGACGTGCAGTAATTACGGGCCTTGGAGTTGTATCCTGTCTCGGCAATGACAAACAGACTGTAACCCGTTCATTGAGAGAAGGAATCTCTGGCATTAGCCGCCGCGAAGACTTTGCGGAGATGGGCCTGCGCTGTAATGTTGGCGGCATTCTAGACATAGACCCCAAAGATCATATTGATAGAAAGGTTCTCCGTTTTATGGGGGCCTCAGCCTCATATGCCTACATAGCAACCGATCGCGCAATTGCCGATGCCGGCCTGACACCTGAAATGGTGTCAGATCATCGCACCGGCCTCGTAATGGGCTCAGGTGGCGTTTCCGGTGAAATGTTCACCGAATCTATTGATGTTATGCGCGAACGCGGCATCAAGCGTGCAGGGCCTTATCGAGTTACCCAAATCATGGCCAGTACCGTTTCTGCCTGCGTTGCTACTCCGTTCAAAATAAAGGGCGTCAACTACTCGATCTCCTCTGCCTGCGCCACTAGTGCTCACTGCATAGGCCATGCGGTTGAATTGATTCAACTGGGCAAACAAGATGTTTTGCTAGCCGGCGGCTCTGAAGACATGCACTGGTCTATGGCCGGTATGTTTGACGCTATGGGCGCACTGACTAGTAAGTATAATGACACACCCGAAATTGCCTCTAGAGCTTACGATGCCGACAGAGATGGATTCGCTCCCGGCCTAGGCGCGGGGACCGTGATTGTAGAAGAACTTGAGCATGCCCTTGCCCGCGGTGCCAACATAATCTGCGAAGTAACTGGTTATGGTGCCACATCGGATGGTGCCGATATGGTATCCCCCTCAGGTGAAGGTGCCGAGCGGTGCATGAAGATGGCCATGGCAACAGCATCAGGTCCAGTGGACTATATCAACACTCATGGCACCAGTACGCCAGTCGGTGACATTGCTGAACTGGGCGCCATTCGCAACACTTTTGGCGATAACTGCCCAGACATTAGCTCGACTAAATCACTTTCAGGCCACAGCCTTGGTGCGGCGGGGGTTCATGAAGCCATTTACTGTATGTTAATGATGGAAAATAACTTTGTTGCGGCATCGGCCAATATCAATACACTCGATGATCACGCACTGGGACTACCAATTGTTTTACAAACCAAAGAAAAAACGCTAGACCGAATCATGTCCAATAGCTTTGGCTTCGGCGGTACTAATGCGACATTGATTATGGAGCGTTTTACTGACTGAACAATTTCAGTTAGGTCACTGCGCAGTTAGATAGAAAGAGCAGATACAAAAAAGGCGGCCAATGGCCGCCTTTTTTAATAATCAAACGCCTATCGTTTACAGCGCAGCTAAAATAGCCTCGGCACTTGTACCTTCTAGAGCAGCTTCATCAACATTTAGTAAACTCACCACACCATCATCGACAATCATAGCGAAGCGCTTGCTACGGGCACCCATGCCATAAACTGAGGCATCTAATACAAGATCCAGAGCCTTGGTGAAGTCACCATTGCCATCAGCCAACATCATAAGATGCTCGGCATTCGCAGCTTTGCCCCAGGCATCCATAACAAACACATCATTGACCGACATGCAGGCAACCGTATCCACGCCCTTCGCCTTAATAGCATCGACATGTACAACAAACCCGGGCAGGTGAGCCATCGAGCATGTCGGTGTAAACGCACCGGGAACAGCAAAGAGAACTACTTTTTTGCCATCAAAAATATCTGCTGTGCTAATCCCCGCAGGACCCTCCGCACCCATAACTGTCATCATTCCCTCAGGAACTTTATCGCCAACTTTAATCGTCATTTAAACCTCGTAATTAATTGTTTTAATAATTATCAAAAAAACCGCACGCTAAAACGGAATATCGTCGTCAAAAGGGCCGTCCATGCCCTGAGGCGCCTGCTGCTGTGGCGCCTGCTGCTGTGGCGCATTTTGCTGTGGCGCATTTTGCTGCTGCCCCTGTTGTGGAGCCGAGCTATTTTGCTGTGGCGCTGACTTTTGATAGCCGCCACCCTGCTGCTGAGGCGCATCATAACCGCCTTGTCCACCGCCCCGAGTATCAAGCATCTGCATTTCACTTGCAATTATTTCGGTTGTGTAACGGTCTTGGCCGTCCTGCGCCTGCCATTTGCGAGTGCGAAGCGAACCCTCAACGTAAAGTTTCGAGCCTTTCTTGACATACTCGCCTGCGATTTCCGCCAAACGGTTATAAAACGTCACCCGATGCCATTCGGTGCGCTCTTGTTGATCGCCTGTGTTTTTATCTTTCCACGATTCTGATGTCGCAATACTCAGATTAGTGACTGCACCACCTGAGGGCATAAAGCGTGTTTCAGGGTCCTGACCACAGTTACCCACAATAATGACTTTGTTGACTCCGCGCGCCATTTTAATCTCCTGTTCGTTAAAGTTTTAAATAAGGTCTAATGCTCTGCATATCCACTGTCTTCTTATCGACCTTGACATAGGCAAGCGACTCCCCTTTGATCAGGAGTATATCGTCTACTCCCACTATAGCAGAAACTATTTTCACAAAATCGTCATGCTCACTATCTCCGACATGCAGCACCAGGGTTTGCATCGGTCGAGGAGATTGCAGTCCCAGCGACAGCAACCACCAAATCGCAAGCACCGCGGCCAAAAGCAAAAATAACCCATCGGTGCCAACCTGCTGCAAACTAATCCCCCCCAATGTCCCCCCGACAAAGGCACCCAGAAACTGGCTAGTGGAATAAATACCCATGGCTGTGCCGCGACGTCCTGCCGGACAGGCTTTGCTCATCCATGAGGGTAGCGACGCTTCTAACAGATTAAAGCAGGCAAAAAAGACTAGCAGCATCAATGGCGTCACAAGGAATCCACGAGCGGTACCTAGCACTAACATCGCAATTGCCATGCAGGCAATTGCCGAGACAAAACTGAGTTTCTGACGCTGGTGTTTTTCACCCAAAATCATTGCTGGCAGCATAGCTACAAAGCCGCCACCCAACAAGGCCAAATACACCCACCAAAGATCATCAGCACTGACATTTAACTCCTCCGCGAGAATGCTCGGAATCACCACAAAGGACGCCATCAGGGCCAGATGTAAAGCAAATATGCCACTATTAAGACGCAGTAACGTAGGTTCCATTAGTAGACTCGCAATATGCCTAATATCGGCCAGGGTCTCCCGATTACGCTGCAGCACAACCACGCGTGGCACGAAAATTAGAAATACCAGAATTCCTATCAAACCCAATAAGGCAGTGACCCAAAAAACGCCGGACAGGCCCATGGATGTAGCGATTAATGGGCCAAGAATCATTGCTAAAATGAATGATAAGCCAATGCTGGCGCCAATCGTTGCCATAGCCTTGGTACGATTCTCTTCGGCTGTCAGGTCGGCAACCATCGCCATTAGAGTACTGGCAATAGCCCCCATGCCCTGAAGTGCGCGGCCAATGATGAGCCCGTGCATGCTCTCGGCCAACGCCGCCACAACACTGCCGAGAACAAACATCAATAGGCCGCCAACAATCACTGGCGTGCGACCTATCTTGTCCGACAGAAGACCGAGGGGAATCTGTAAAAGGGCCTGGGTTAAGCCATAAACACCCAGCGTAAGACCTAATAAAAAGGGCGTCGCATCCGCATAATTATCTTGATATAGCGCCAGAACTGGCAGCACCATAAACAGCCCAAGCATCCTGAAGCCGTACAGGCTGGCAAGAGACAATGTGGCGCGCTTCTCCACAGGAGAAAAAACGGAGGGTGGTGAAGATTCAGTCAAGGCAGCATCAGATTCTAAGTCGTGTCAGCTTGCATGTTAACAGCCCAACAGAGTCTCAACCACCGTCAGCGGATCTTTTTTATGGCTGATGTGGACCTAATAGCAGTCTAGACAATCTCTGTCGCCGTATTATCAATTATAACTGAAAATCACTTTGCTCTAAGGGCAAGCCACGCCCTATAATCGGTCGTTTAACTAAAGCAGAAACAAAGTTCTATGGATACCATTCAGGTACGGGGCGCACGCACCCACAACCTCAAGAATATTGATATCGATATTCCTCGCGATAAATTAATTGTGATCACGGGCCTATCTGGCTCGGGAAAATCCTCGCTGGCATTTGATACGCTGTATGCTGAGGGCCAAAGACGCTATGTAGAGTCCCTTTCAACCTATGCACGCCAGTTCCTTTCCATGATGGAAAAGCCTGATGTTGACCACGTGGAGGGCCTGTCTCCCGCTATTTCTATTGAGCAGAAATCTACCTCTCATAATCCCCGATCCACGGTCGGAACGATTACGGAAATCTATGACTACCTGCGCCTTTTGTTTGCTCGCGCCGGTGAGCCTCGCTGCCCAGATCATGACAGAGTGTTAAATGCTCAAACTGTAAGTCAGATGGTTGATCAGGTTATGGCGCTCCCAGAAGACACTAAGCTGATGCTACTTGCCCCTGTGGTCAAGGATCGCAAGGGCGAGCATTTGCACCTGTTTGAAAGTATGCGTCGCCAAGGCTTCATCCGGGCCCGCATTAACGGCCTAGTCTGCGATTTGGAAGAAACACCGGCACTGGATAAAAAGAAGAAGCACACTATTGAAATCGTTGTCGACCGCTTTAAGGTGAAAAGTGACATTGCATTGCGGCTGGCTGAGTCCTTCGAAACGGCCCTGACTCTGGCTGAAGGACTGGCCTCAATAAGTTATATGGAAGATAAACAGCCAGATCAGATATTCTCTGCGAAGTTTGCCTGCCCAATCTGCAATTACAGTCTCAACGAACTAGAGCCTCGACTTTTTTCGTTTAATAACCCAGCGGGCGCCTGCCCCACCTGCGATGGACTTGGCGTACATCAGTTTTTTGATATTGATCGCGTTATTAAACATCCTGAGGTATCTATTTCAGAGGGTGCGATTCGCGGCTGGGATCGACGAACACTGTTTTACTATAATATGTTGACTAGTCTGGCAGAACATTACAATTTTGATATTGATCAGCCTTGGGAGAAATTGTCAGCGATTCACCAACAAAAGATTTTGTTTGGCAGCGACGAGGAGGAAATCACCTTTAACTACGTCAATGACCGCGGTACGGTGTTTCGTCGCGAGCATAAGTTTGAAGGCGTGATCAATAATATGGAACGTCGCTACCGCGAAACAGAGTCCAATTCGGTGCGCGAAGAACTCAACAAGTACATGGCGACCTCTAACTGCCCAGAATGCTCGGGTACACGCCTGCGCAAGTCCGCACGCCATGTCTTTATCGACAACCGCCGCATTGAAGATATTGTTAGCATGCCCGTGGGTGAATGCTGCGAGTATTTTGCAGCCCTAAACCTGCCTGGGCGGCAAGGTGAGATTGCCGATAAGATCGTAAAGGAAATCCGCCAACGCTTTAACTTCTTAGTCGACGTAGGCCTTAATTACCTCTCATTGAGCCGCAGTGCCGACACTCTTTCAGGTGGCGAGGCTCAGCGTATTAGGCTGGCTAGCCAAATCGGTGCTGGGCTCGTGGGCGTGATGTATATTTTGGACGAACCTTCCATTGGACTACATCAACGTGATAATGAGAGACTATTAAAAACTCTAATCCATCTGCGAGATCTGGGCAATACTGTGATTGTGGTCGAGCATGATGAGGACGCGATCGCCGCCGCGGACCATGTTATTGATATAGGTCCAGGAGCCGGTATTCATGGTGGTGAGATTATCGCCCAGGGTACCGTCAAGCAGATTAAAGCTAACAAGAACTCAATTACAGGTCAGTTCTTGTCGGGTGCGCGCGGTATAAAAATCCCTAAGATTCGCAACAAGGGTAAAGGGAAGCTACTCAAGGTTACCGGCGCTTCCGGTAACAATTTGCAAAATATCGACTTGGAGATACCGCTAGGAGTTTTTACCTGTATTACAGGCGTATCAGGATCTGGCAAATCAACATTAATTAATGAAACACTCTATCCCGCCGCCGCAGTGGCTCTAAATAAGGCGACGATTTTAAAGCCTGCCCCCCATACCAAAATTACCGGATTAAGTCACCTCGATAAGTGTATCGACATCAACCAGAGCCCCATTGGCCGCACGCCTCGCTCTAATCCAGCCACCTACACGGGTATCTTCACCCCGGTGCGAGAAATCTTTGCTGGCACACAGGAAGCACGATCGCGAGGCTACAACCCTGGTCGATTTAGTTTCAATGTAAAAGGCGGTCGCTGTGAGGCCTGTCAAGGCGATGGTGTCACCAAGGTGGAGATGCACTTTCTACCGGACATCTATGTCCCCTGCGATGTCTGCAAAGGTAAGCGCTATAATCGTGAGACCTTAGATATTCACTTTAAAGGTAAGAATATCCATCAGGTGCTGGCTATGACAATTGAGGATGCCCGTGAATTCTTTGACGCTATTCCTGCCATTGCTCGCAAGCTTCAGACTCTTGTTGATGTGGGCCTGTCCTATATCAGTCTGGGGCAGTCGGCAACTACCTTGTCGGGCGGTGAAGCTCAGCGCGTAAAGCTATCCAAAGAACTGTCCAAGCGCGATACCGGAAAAACGCTTTATATATTAGATGAGCCAACCACTGGCCTACACTTTCATGATATTGAGCAGCTTTTGGCAGTGCTGCACCGTCTGCGTGACCACGGTAATACGGTGGTCGTGATTGAACATAACCTGGATGTGATTAAAACAGCTGACTGGGTTGTCGATCTTGGCCCTGAAGGCGGTTCCGGTGGCGGATTAATAGTCGCTACAGGCACCCCAGAACAAGTCGCTAAGGTTAAGGGGTCGCATACGGGACATTTCTTGAAAGGTATCTTGAAAGGTAAGTAGGGCTCTAGCTAGCGCGCGTCAAATAGTCGGCAACCATACTATCGATTGCGCCCTGCTGATACTCGCGCAGGCCACTGAGGATCAGTTTTTTTACTCCCGTGCCGACGATCCTGCCTTCGTCCATAAAGCGAAACTGCAATTGAGCCTCACCGCGCTTGCCATCAACACGGAGACTGGTTTTAGCAAGTTCAACGGTCGGCTTAGTCAGCGTTAACTTGTCCAACTGCAAAGACATTGAGTCATAGATTACTAACGGACGCCCGGGATTAATCATCACCCGGTGCTCAGCCATCAACGGCACCAGAATATGGGGGAAGTTTTGGCCAGAGAACAGCACATAGACTTTAACTAACTGCTCAATCAAATCCATATTAGCGGCAGTATCACCGCAGCGACTGACCTCTAAGTAACACTTATCACGATCGTCAACAATTCGAAAATCTTCCCCCACCGACGGTGGGAAACACAGCGCAGTATCTGCCGCAACCATACCAGAAAAATTAAATGACATTTGCTGACTTAGTCCATATCTCTGTAATACAAGGGCAAATAGTAGGTCCCCTGGCACACAAAAACGTTTACTGTCTGTGTCATGGATAGGATTAAAATCATTGCTCACCGACTTAGCAAAGTCGCTGCCCTGCTCGGCGCTGATACTGATACTGTCTTGATCGCTACTGTAGAATGACTGTAAAAACATTATTGACTCTGGCCCTGTGATCTAAATGCTGTTAAAACGAATCTCTTCAATCAAGTTCGACTTCGAACTCTTCGAGAAGATCTAATGGCTCCATTTCCTGGCCTTCGAGATCAGTATTCCAGTTAATCCCGACCATCAAAACGTCTGCATGCATGCCGGGAAGCCAGTCATCTAGAAACTCTTCCAACTCAATAGCGACGGGCTTGTAGACATCCCAATCCCCAGTACATAGCGCCTGCGCTAGATCCTTAGCAGACCAAAATGGAATGACATCAATGCTATCATTATCAATCGAACTGACCAGAGACCAGTTTCCATCAGTATCCTGTAGGCCCCAGATACAGCCATTTTCGAGACATTCAACCACTAGGCGGTCAAGGTTTTCTTGCAGGTCATCGGACAGTGGATCCATGATTGCGCTCAACTTATTATAGGTTTCGTCAAAGAGCGCCATAGTAACGCTTTTACGCCCTCAAACCAAAGTGGCTCCGCGAAAATCAAGCGAATTGAGACACCGCCATCGGGCTTTCTCCAAAGAGCGCTATTGTTGACAATTAAGCGTCGATGCTCCGACTGACAAAATAGCCCAGCTGGAGGCTTGCCGCAATTGGCAAATAGATCGGACGATAACATATTCTGGTATTATCCACTGATGACAATTGATGATGTATACCAAACCAGTGCAACGGCTCAGCAAAATCTTCAGCGGCTGAGCTTTATTCGCAGCCTCGCCTTACTAGGCCAATTTGTTGCACTTATTTTCTTTAGCTCCATCAATCCAATAGGCCTACCCATTAAGGCCATAAGTGTTGTGTTATCTGTCTATGCCGTCCTCACCGTCTCGACATGGCTGCGCAGCCGTCTGCGACGCCCTATTGTAGACCAAGAGTTTTTTGTGCACCTTATTATCGACATAGCGTTCTTTTCGGTATTGCTGTACCTTAGCGGCGGCGCATCCAATCCCTTTATATCTTACTACCTAATTCCAGTCAGTATTGCCGCCATTACATTGCCCCGCGCACTCAGTATCTGTACGGCACTTTCTGCACTTAGTTGCTATAGCCTTCTACTGTATTACTATGTGCCCTTAGAGGCGATCGCCCCGATGTCTGCGGACCATTTGAATCACTCTGATACTGGCGCCGGCAATCTGCACATTCTTGGTATGTGGGCTAATTTCTCAATCAGCACCTTAATTATCACCTACTTTATTAGTTCCATGGCCAGCACATTGAAACGGCAGCAGCAACAGATTTCTGATCAGCGGGAGATCCAGTTGCGAGACGAACAACTTCTCGCAGTAGGAACCTTAGCGGCGGGAACTGCCCACGAGCTAGGCACACCACTGAACACCATGAAGCTTATTGTTGATGATCTTATCGCAGATGCTAACCAGTCAGAAGCTGATCTAACGCTACTCAACCAGCAGATCGAAACCTGTAAAAGTACCTTAAAGCGGCTATTGATGACAGCGGAAGAATCCCAGTCAAGTCAACGTGAGCCAAGGCAGCTACGTATCTATTTTTCGGAGTTAGTCGAACGCTGGCAACTTATGCGACCCAGCTTAAACGCCAGTATAGAGATATCAGAGGCACCGATGCTTGCTCTTTTCCATCCGACCATCGATCAGTCAATACTCAATCTTCTAAACAATGCTGCCGATGCTAGCCCTGAGAAAGTGGAGATTTGCATACATTGGACCCACGAAAGCGCTACGCTCGATATTCGCGACTACGGTGCAGGACTTGATCCGTTAAAGATTGATGAACTTGGCGAACCCTTTGTTACCGATAAGGCCGATGGACTTGGTCTCGGGTTATTTCTCTCCCGAGCCACACTCACTCGCTTTGGTGGCACGGTCAGCTTGCAAAATTCGGCAAACGGCGGCACACATACCCAGATTACCCTGCCACTGCTGTCTGTCGCGAACAACCCGTCGGAAGATGAATTAAAATGAACTATCTAGTTGTGGATGATGATGTGGCTTTCTGTGCCACGCTCGCCAGGGTACTGACCCGCCGAGGCCATAAGGTAGTTACCGCGAATAATGGCGCTGAAGCTGTTAAGCACTGCCAGCTGTCGGCGATTGACAGAGCCATATTAGATCTCAAATTGGATCGGGAGTCAGGCCTGCTGATCCTTCAGCAACTTCGTTTATTACAACCCAACATCCAGATTGTGATTCTCACCGGTTATTCGAGCATTGCCACAGCAGTCGAAGCGATAAAGCTCGGCGCGATTAATTATCTCACTAAGCCAGCATCTGCCGATGACATTGTGTCGGCATTTGAACAGGTCACAGGCAATGTCGAGACACAGGTGCAAGAAGTTCCCCCATCCGTCAATCGGTTGGAGTGGGAGCATATCCAACGAGTATTAAAAGAAAATAATGGCAACATATCAGGTACGGCGAGAAGCTTAGGTATGCACCGCAGAACGTTACAGAGAAAGTTACTGAAGAGGCCAGTCAAACAGTAGCACGCAGGAAAAGGATCTCGGACGCTAGTTGAGTACCCGGTAGCCACGACCTTTTAAACATCGTTTAACAATTCGGTCCTGCTCATGACGGGCACTCTTGTTACCTTTCACCCCTCCGACAACAGCGCCTGCACCGGCTCCCCGCTTTGCGCTGTCACTATTACCCAGCACGGCACCCAGAACACCACCAACTAACCCGCCTTCCACGACACCTTCTGCGGTGCGTTGTCCGACGCTCACTTGCACGGCATAGGCTTCGCAATCTGCAAGGTCAACCTCATAGCTGTAGGGGTCCACACCTAGGGTGTCCACAATGACTTCGTCAGGGGCGCCATACTGATAACCATTACTGCAACCGACAAGCGCTGCTAATGCGATGATAGATAAAATTGCTGAAGCTAACTGATGATTTTTCAACTCTTACTCCATAATTAAAAAGGCTTACCCTATTAAACGTCAACCCAATACTTCGGTTGACGCTGACGAGCAATGTCCTATAAGTCTCTATCATCTCGAGCATAGCGACTTACTTGGTATTATTCATTATGCCTCGCACAGCCGCAGGAATATCTGCAGGCAGCACTATAAGCTTCGAGTTTTCAGACTTGGCCATACTTTTGATGGCCGCAATGTACTTTTCACCAAGCAGGTACATGGCCGGCAGCTCTTTATCTTGAATAGCTTCATTGACCTTACTCAGTGCCGTCTTGGTAGCCTCAGCCAGCACTATTTGAGCTTCTGCATCTCGTCGCGAGGCTTCTAACCGACCGTCTGCCTCGAGAATTGCCGCGGTTTTTTCACCATCGGCCCGGGTAACCGTGGCCCGACGCTGACGTTCCGCAGCGGCCTGCTCTTCCATCGCAGACTGCATGGTCCCCGATGGATTGATATCCTGAATCTCTACCGTTTTTAAAGTGATACCCCAGTCTGCAATTTCTTCAGCAATTGAGATCTTAAGTTTCGATTTAATCTGGTCCCGTGAAGACAGAGCATCGTCTAATGACATTTCACCAACGATAGAACGCAGGGACGTCTGAACTAAAGTACGAATTGCCAACTCATAATTTTCAACACCGTAAACGGCTTTTTCCGGCGAGAGTATATTAATATAGGCGACCGCATTGGCAATGATCACCACATTATCTAAGGTGATCACTTCTTGAGACGGGATATCCAATACGATATCTTTGGTCGTGGCTTTAAAGGCCACATCATCGATATAAGGAATAATAAGGTTAAGCCCAGGACTTAGAGTATTGTGATATTTCCCAAGCCGCTGAACCACCCATTTTGATCCCTGGGGCACCAGACGGACACCCTTAAATAGCGTCACCAAGACTAACAATAAAACCGCACCGACTAGAATGATACCTTCCATTTTTTTCTCCCTAAGTAAGTTAGACTATGCTGGCAACCACTAATACGGTGCCATTGATTGCTTTGATGTACAGACGGTCGCCCAGTGCCACGCTGGTCTCGCAGATGAACCCCCACTCGTCTTCGCCCAGTATTGGGGTGGTAAAACGTATTTTACCCGGCGTTCGGTCGGTCGGGAGTTTAACTACTTGACCCGCCTCACCAATAGCCGATGCCTGCGCTAATTCATCCGTGTTATGACTGCTTAATCTTGGCTTAAACACCATAAACCAAAGTACAGTAAAGCCTACCGAAGACAGGGTCCAGAGGAGCACTTGGATACTAAAACTCAGATCTACAGCCAATGCAACAAGGCCCACAACTATGGCACCAAGGCCGAACCAAAGAATAGTAAAACTTGGTACAAATATCTCACCAATAATCAGTAAAATGCCGAGCACTAGCCAGTGCCAAGCCAATAATTGAATATCCATTTGTCAGTCCTTAATGATAAAAAAATCTAATTATAAGATCAAAATCTGTCTTTGGGCCCAATATCTAAACACATAACGAGCGCGTTCTCGCAGCCATATTCAGTACGATAATAATCTCTGCGCTCACCCACTTTTTGAAATCGTCTACTGGTATAAAGACGAATAGCGGTAAAATTTGACACCCTGACTTCCAAATATAGTTTTAAAATCTCCGCGGGTAAAGTGCCAATACTGTGATCTAGCAACAATGAGCCTAGGCCCCGACCCTGGAACTCTGACGCCACGGCAATGTTATGTATCTCAGCCTCATCGGCCGCGGTCGAGACCACAGTATATCCAAGGACCTGACACTCAGAAACTAACACCGCAGACTGCTCAATACTCTGATGAAATTGCGCTAGGCTCCAAGGGTGAACTGAAGTAAGTGTCTCTATCGCAACCACTGCATCGAGGTCACCTACCTGCAGATTCCTTATAGATAGACTATTAATCAGGTCACTGTTGTGACAGAAATCACTCAAGACGGTTGTTGGTACTTATTTACAACCCTCAGCGGTGACAGATAACGAATCGTCTGCCATACCTCACGCTTGCGCTGCGGCTGCGCAATCATGTCTGCAAGCGATGGCACCACTAATGCGGTAACCTGGTCATAGATACTCACCTGACCATTGGTAACAGACGCCTGTTCCTCCGCCGACAGAAGCCACTCCGCGGCGCCAGCGCCCATCAATAATAGTAATTTAGCTGATTTACTCTCAATTCTCGCTCTGATCAGGGTCTCTAAGAATTCCTTCGCCTCGACTATATCCCCTGTCGCATTAGGATAGGGAGGCCACTCAATAATATCCATACTCGGCAACTGACCGTTACCCTGGCCCATCGCCACCAAAATATTACCTAGCAATAGAATTTGCTCAGGATCGGGCAAGGCCTCAACGACAGAACCACATACCAGCAGGTCATCAGTAGGCTGCCAGAGAGAGAATTTGGCAGCAATATTGCCTAACGGCTGTGGTTCAGTCACCGGTATGTTAACCCGCGGCAACTTAGGCTTAGTGTCAATATCGAAACCGCTAACCCTTGATGTACTTGTAGCCGACAGATCAATGCTTTTAGGCGCTGCACCTATTGACTTACCAATAGATTCGCCTATCAGATCAGATCTGTCTTCATCGACCGTGCCCAACACCAACCTAACCGATTCTACGCCCTTCGCTGAGGCTTGGGCGATAGATACCAAGGGCAAGTCTTTGGAAACGTATTGGACAATACCCAGGGTTTGCAAATAGTGGTTGTGTCGGGCCCCGCTCATCAGACCCCGCCGAGCTGCGGATGCAAACGACCCGAATTACGCATCAGGGTCAGTGCATTCAGGTAA
>Ga0222630_1000046_pt1 | contig 56390 bp, 50 predicted proteins | sample AntAcemetagenom3_FD_179842 | JGI IMG/M metagenome (GOLD analysis project Ga0222630, IMG submission 179842) | Saline water microbial communities from Ace Lake, Antarctica - #3 | ecosystem: Environmental > Aquatic > Non-marine Saline and Alkaline > Saline | place: Antarctica: Ace Lake | collected...
GCTTGGGCGATAGATACCAAGGGCAAGTCTTTGGAAACGTATTGGACAATACCCAGGGTTTGCAAATAGTGGTTGTGTCGGGCCCCGCTCATCAGACCCCGCCGAGCTGCGGATGCAAACGACCCGGATTACGCATCAGGGTCAGTGCATTCAGGTAAGCCTTAGCGCTAGCCAGCAATATATCGGTGTCCGCACCCTGACCATTGATAATACGTCCATCTTTTTCCAAGCGCACTGTTACCTCGCCCTGGGAGTCCGTACCCTGAGTTACAGCATTTACCGAATATAACTGTAGGTTAGTTTCGCTGTTAACCAATATTTCAATGGCATTGAAAATCGCATCGACCGCGCCATCGCCACTAGCCTCCGCGCGATGGTCTTTGTCCTGATAACGGATTCCAATTTTGGCATGGGGCAGCTGACCCGATTTCGATAACACTTCAAGATCAATCATCGTTAAGTCATCGGCGCTGGTGCCCATTTGCACGTCGGAAACCAAGGCCTGAAGATCTTCATCAAAGATCTCGCGTTTCTTATCTGCCAATTCCTTAAAGCGCACAAAAGCTTGATTAAATTCCTCTTTACTATCAAAGCTAATGCCGAGCTCCTCCAACCGTGCGCCAAAAGCTGCGCGGCCAGACAATTTGCCCAGAGATAATTTATTGGTGCTCCAGCCAACGTCTTCAGCTTTCATAATTTCATAGGTTTCACGAAATTTAAGAATACCGTCCTGATGAATTCCTGACTCATGGGCGAACGCATTGGCCCCAACTATGGCCTTATTTGGCTGTACTGGAAATCCCGTAATACTGGACACTAATCTTGATGTTGGCACTATATGCACTGGGTCGATTCTTGTCTCAACTGGGAATATGTCCCGACGCGTACGAATAGCCATTACCAGCTCTTCCAATGAGGCATTACCCGCTCTTTCGCCCAACCCATTAATGGTACATTCAACCTGTCGGGCGCCGTTCTGCACGGCGGCCAGGCTATTGGCAACCGCCAAACCCAAATCATTGTGGCAATGTACTGAAAAAATGGCTTTGTCGGCATTCGGCACAGTATTCATCAGGCGCTTAATCATTGCGCCGTATTCAGTAGGGTCTGAGTAGCCCACCGTATCCGGAAAGTTAATGGTACGAGCACCGGCATCGATTACCGCCTCAGTAATCCGACACATAAAATCAAACTCTGAACGACTGGCATCTTCGAGAGAAAACTCAACATCATCAATCAGATCACGAGCTATTTTGACCGCCCCCACGGCCTGAGCTAGCACTTGCTCCGGCGCCATCTGTAGCTTGTGTTTCATATGAATAGGCGAGGTGGCGATAAATGTGTGAATGCGTCCGGCATTAGCGCCTTTTAAGGCTTCTGCGGCACGCTCAATATCCACCGAAATAGCGCGAGAAAGACTGCAAATACGACTCTCGATTACCGTATTAGCTATCGCTTTCACGGCTTCAAAGTCACCCTGACTGGAAATTGCAAATCCTGCTTCAATCACGTCGACACGCATTTTTTCTAGGGCTTTGGCAATACGGATCTTCTCATCTTTGGTCATGGACGCGCCAGGGCTCTGCTCGCCATCGCGCAAGGTGGTATCAAAAATGATTAACTTTTCTTTAGGCTGCTCTTTGGCGTTCATGTTATCTACTCTTCCTCATGGGAGCCATAGTGATTACACAGGCTCCATTGTAAAACGGAACTACCCTAAGCGGATAGAATATCATTGCAACTCATGCAATGAGCGAAATTTTGGATGAGGTATAACAATAGATGCCCCTCAGGGCAGGAGAAGAAGTAATCCACGCACGCAAACAGCAGTCTTTAGACTGATAGTCGCTGCATTACTCTGTAAAGGATTATTCATGCCAAGTATTCAAACATTTTTTGGTCGCGTTGCCAACCCTAAACTTAGCTAGCCTTTCTAGAAAGTAATCCGCTCATTTTTCCCCAAGCCCAAATTAACGGCGCTGAGAAGCCAAAGCCGGCCGCCAACAGAAATAGAATCCGCGGAGGATCGATGGTAATAATCACAAAACCCATCACAATGTAGAGAATCTTAATAAAAGGCACCCGACCGCGCATATCAAATTCTTTAAAGCTCGGGTATTTGAAATTAGACACCATCAGCAAACCCGCAACAGTCGTAAGAACTGCACCTGCAATAGAGAGGGCTAGCACCGATTCCATTTCATAGGTAGACCATATAAAGCCGGCAACTAGGGCTGCAGCAGCAGGGCTGGGTAAGCCAGTGAAGGTCTTGCTATCACCCAACTCTGCCTGCACATTGAAGCGCGCTAAACGCAGAGCCGCGCACGAGGCGTAGACGAAGGCAGCCGCTAACCCCAGCTTGCCAAGATCACTAACCCCCCAACCATAGGCTACCACGGCAGGTGCTACGCCGAATGACACCATATCTGACAGACTGTCGTACTGCACCCCAAAGTCGCTTTGAGTATTGGTCATCCGTGCAACTCGACCGTCTAGACCATCGAAAACCATCGCGATAAATATGGCCATGGCAGCCCACTCATATTGGCCACTAAAGCCAGACAGAACTGCATAAAACCCGGCAAATAACGCACCGGTTGTCAGTATGTTGGGCAATAGGTATATACCTTTACGACGGATAGGTGGCGTTACTGCCGACCCCGACGTGAGATCTACAACCTTATCTACTGGCTCTGCTTTTTTGGTCATGCCCTTACTCTCCAACATTAAATCCACTTGGTCTCGATAACTATTATAAGGCTTTAGCCCTCTAAATAGCAGTGCTGCATTTTATCCAGGTCAGCTTGGGATAATCCTAGTGCCGATATCAGATAACTTTGAACGCCCCCATAGCCATTTTCGATAGCATCAAGAAATGCGATAATATTGTCCTGATGTACCGAGCAATAAGGTATAAGCCAATCACGGTCCCAGTGTTCGACCTTAGCATCACGCAGATGCCCCTCTACGATGGCGATGAGCTTCTCTGGATCATAGTGCTTCATAGTCAGCATGTAATCATCGACAATCGTCTGTCTGGGTACATCCAGAGCCGACAATATCAGTGCCGCCGCCATGCCCGTACGGTCTTTACCGGCTGAACAATGGAACACTGAGGCGCTGTCAGCGTCATCTACTATATGGCGCATAAATCGACTAAATGCTGGAATCACAGCCTCAATACAGGCGCCATAGCTGTTGACCACCAGCTGATGAGATGAACCCGAGGTTAATTTACCACCAAACAAAAACTCCCAAAACCGTGAAATATCACCAATAGAGATCTGATAATCATCAATAAACTCTGCCCTTATGGCACAGCTAGGGGATTGGATCTGCTCTTCAATACGCCGGAAATCGTGCACTTTTGTGATGCCAATCTGCTCTATAACATCCAGATCATTATCACTGAGGTTGGCCAGATGACCACAGCGCATAATTTTCCGCCACTTAACTGTCCGGCCCTGATTATTGACATAGCCGCCGATATCACGGAAATTAATACCGCCATCAAGACCAACCACTCGGGTCTTTCCCTTTTCCATCGTCACACTCACTCTATTTTATAAGACAGTCTTGTTCCTGAATTACGAGCGACAATCTAAAACGGCCCACTGAATCGCGAGCCGTTATAGAGTCTGTAGCTAAAAATCTGCGCGATTAGTTTTTATCTTTATCTACCAGCGCATTTTTAGTTATCCAAGGCATCATAGCACGCAGCTCAGCACCGACCGTTTCAATTGGATGCGCGGCATTATTGCGACGATAAGCTGTCATAGACGGATAATTCATCGCCCCTTCCGTGACAAACATCTTCGCATATTCACCGTTCTGAATACGCTTAAGCGCGTTCTTCATAGCCAAGCGCGACTCGGCATTAATAATCTCTGGGCCGGTAACATATTCGCCGTACTCAGCATTATTGGAGATCGAGTAGTTCATATTGGCAATACCACCCTGATACATCAGATCAACGATCAGCTTTAGCTCATGAAGACATTCAAAGTAGGCCATTTCTGGGGCATAACCGGCTTCAGTCAGAGTTTCAAAACCCGCCTTAACCAATTCAACTGCGCCACCACAAAGCACGGCCTGCTCACCAAATAGGTCCGTTTCTGTTTCGTCTTTAAAAGTCGTTTCAATAATACCTGTGCGACCGCCGCCCACACCTGAGGCATAAGACATAGCAACTTTCTTGGCATTACCAGACGCATCTTGATAGATAGCGACCAGATCAGGAATGCCACCGCCATTAACAAACTCATTACGCACTGTGTGACCAGGCGCTTTTGGCGCAATCATAATGACGTCGAGATCTGCGCGAGGCACGACCTGGTTGTAATGAATAGCAAAACCATGGGCAAAGGCCATAGTCGCACCCTGCTTGATATTAGGTTCAATCTCGTCGCGGTAAAGCTGTGACTGAAACTCATCAGGGGTCAGTATCATAACCAGATCAGCACCGGCAACAGCTGCAGGAACCTGATCTACTTTAAGCCCTGCAGCCTCTGCTTTAGCAGCAGAAGCGGAACCAGGACGCAGTCCAACCGTTACATCAACACCGGAGTCTTTAAGGTTGTTGGCGTGGGCATGGCCCTGAGAACCATAACCGATAATGGCAACTTTCATGCCTTTGATAATTGAGAGATCACAGTCTTTGTCGTAATAAACTTGCATTGAATTCACCTAATATTTAAAAAGAGTTATACCCGTAAAAATTTATCGCCGCGGGAGATGCCAGAAACGCCACTCCTCACCACTTCCATAATACCCATGTCCCGAACAGCCTCGATAAAGGCATCCAGCTTATGACTGTCGCCAGTCAACTGCACTGTGTAGGTCGTTGGCGTCACATCAATAATATGACCCCGAAAGATTTCCACACAGCTTTTTAATTCCGCCCGAATATCTTTGTCTATCGCTTTCATTTTAACTAGCATCAACTCGCGCTCAATATGCGCGCCGACGGTTAAGTCAACCACCTTAATAGTATCAATCAACTTGTGCAGCTGTTTGACTATCTGCTCAGCCATATGATCGTCACCCTGCGTAGTCAATGTTAAACGCGACAGAGTATCATCATCTGTAGGCGCGACGGTCAATGTGTCGATATTATAACCGCGTTGGGCAAATAGACCGACAACTCTTGACAGAGCACCTGCCTCATTTTCTAACAGGATAGAGATTATTCGCTTCATTAGGTTCTCTCCGTCTTGTTTAGCCACAGATCACGCATCGAACCACCCGGCATTTGCATAGGATAAACGTGTTCTGATCGATCAATATCGATATCCATAAAGACCACGCGGTCTTTCATTGCAAAACATTCACGCATCTTCTCTTCCAACTCATCAATATGAGTAATTTTCATACCCACATGCCCGTAGGCCTCAGCCAATTTGACGAAATCTGGCAGCGATTCTTCGTATACGCTCTCTGAATACCGACTGCTATAATTCATATCCTGCCACTGACGAACCATTCCCAAGGCAGCATTGTTAAGATTGATAATCTTAACCGGCAGGTTGTGCTGCGTGCACGTCGACAGTTCCTGAATATTCATCTGAATACTGCCCTCGCCGGTAACGCAGGCAACATCGGTATCCGGGAATGCCAGCTTACAGCCCATTGCCGCCGGCAAGCCAAATCCCATGGTGCCAAGGCCGCCAGAGTTAATCCAGGTGCGCGGCTTATCAAACAGGTAGTACTGCGCGGCAAACATCTGGTGCTGGCCAACATCCGAGGTCACAATCGCTTTGCCATTGGTGACCTTGTAGAGCATCTTGATAACATCTTGCGGCTTAATACAGTTACCTGAACTCTCCTCGTAGCGAGAGGCGGTATAAATACCTTGATCTGCCCGCCATTGATCGAGTTGCGTCCACCATTCTGCAAGCGCTGCCGAATCAGGGCTCAGCCCCATCTCTTGATGAATCGTCATCATTTCGTTCAGTACCGAATTACAGGTTCCCACGATGGGAATGTGCGCCTCAATATTTTTTGATACCGAAGTGGGATCCACATCAACATGGATAATCGTCGCGTGAGGGCAAAACTTTTCCAGATCATTGGTCACTCGATCATCAAAGCGCGCACCAATAGCAAAAATAACATCTGCATGATGCATCGCCGTATTGGCTTCATAAGTACCATGCATACCTAACATGCCAAGATACTGACGATCGGTGCCCGGGTAACAACCCAGCCCCATCAAAGTGTTGGTAACGGGATAATTTAGCGCTTTTGCTAGTTCGATCAGCTTTTCTGACGCGTTATCAATGACTACCCCGCCACCGGCGTAGATAATCGGCCGCTTGGCTTCCAAGAGCGTCTTAACGGCGCGCTTGATTTGACCTCGATGACCCTTGCTAGTGGGCTGATACGAGCGCATCTTGACGTCACTAGGATAGGCATAAGGCACCTTATAACTGGGGTCGGTAACATCCTTAGGGATATCCACAACCACCGGGCCGGGACGACCGGTGCCCGCAATATAGTAGGCTTTAGCGATAGTAGCAGCGATGTCTTCAGCGCGCGTCACCAGAAAGCTATGCTTAACAATGGGCCGTGAAACGCCGACCATATCGGTTTCTTGAAAGGCGTCCTGACCAATTTTAGTCAACGGCACCTGCCCCGAGATAACCACTAGGGGGATAGAGTCCATATAGGCTGTCGCGATACCCGTAATCGCATTGGTGGCGCCGGGCCCAGAGGTAACGAGAGCTGTGCCGACTTTGCCGGTAGCGCGGGAATAACCGTCAGCAGCGTGAACCGCAGCCTGCTCGTGACGAACCAGAAGATGGTGCACCTCATCCTGTCGATATAGTGCATCATAGATGTGCAATGCAGCGCCGCCAGGGTAACCCCAAACGTTCTTTATACCTGCATCTTTTAAAGCGCGAATGACAATTTCACCGCCAGATAAGAGTTCCACAACATGTCCTCACATAAATTATGTTCAGAACGGTTCTCAGTGGCTTTTCGCTGTTACATCATTAGTGGCGCCGCGATTGCGACAAGATCCAGTCACACCGATAAGTGCTCGATGACTGCAGCTGGCGCTATGGGTATCAGCGCCCTCCCTGATGATGACCAGCAGCGTTGATTTCGCCCCCTGGTACTTCGTCCAAAAATCCCACGCTGATAGGCGCGGAATTCGCGTAATTTAACACTTTTAGTTGATTAGTCAATACTTAAATAACTGGCCACCGGCGCTAGGGGCGAATTAAGCAGCTACCAAGGCATGCAGCATGGCAGCCTCATAATAGAGTAACTTCCCAATTCCTTGGCTACTATTTTTAGAGAGTCAGAATAACAGGGTCGATAAGATGGCATTATCATCAACCAAAAAGTGACAGGTCTCTAAGTTACATCGGGGGCAAATTGATGCCTTAGAGAAACCGATAATCTAATAGGTTCGCATAGCCGATCGAGAAGACAAACAGAGGTCAACAATACGACAGACACCCAAGCAGCCAAATTAAAGAAAAGCTCGCTCTATTAGTCTTTATGGCACAATATATGTCTCCTATTTAGCAACCCAATTCAACAAAGGCTATTTAAATGACCAAGCTTAATTGGCTGTCAGCCCAGCTGTTATTAGCAACCTGTTTGGCGGGCTGCTCTGAGTCGCAAACGTCAGAACAACTTGTTGTCGAAAACGTTAATGGCTACACCTTCGACCATGATCGTCAACTGCAGCAGTTTCAAACGCTGGTGATAGAAGAGGGAAAAGTCATAGCCACCGGTGGCCCTGAACTAGCGCGCAATTATTCTCAGGCCGAAAAAGTTGATGGTCAGGGCAAAACGTTATTGCCCGGGATGACGGATGCCCACGGTCATGTCTCAAGCCTTGGCTTCAGTTTGCTAAGAATAGATTTGCGAGGTCTTGATTCTGCTCAGAAAACGGCTCAGATTGTTGCCGAATATGCCGCCCGGAAACCGGCTCTAAGTTGGATACAGGGTCGCGGTTGGAATCAGGTACTTTGGTCAGACAAGCAGTTCCCAAGCGCAGCAATACTGGATGTCGAGATTGATGATCGTCCAGTTTGGCTAGAACGTATTGATGGTCATGCGGGCTGGGCAAACAGTGCCGCAATGAAATTGGCAGGTATTACCAAACATACGCTCGCGCCTGCGGGGGGCGAGATTATCCATGATGCATTTGGTGAACCAACCGGCATTTTGATCGACAATGCCATGGCTTTGGTCGTCAATATTATCCCTCAACCCAATGACGAAGAAATTGCCTTGGCTCTAGATACGGTAAGTAAACATTTTTTGAGTCTCGGCATTACGTCTACCCATGACGCTGGCGTTAGCTCAGCTGAACATGCTCTGTACCGAAAAACTGCAGATAAGGGACAAATGCAGGTGCGTATTTATGGCATGATTTCATCAACAAATACAGATCTTGATCAGACATTTGCTCAGGGTCACAGTATTGATGAGCAGGATTTTTACACCATCCGCAGCGTCAAGATATATACCGACGGAGCGCTGGGTAGCCGCGGTGCCGCAATGTTAGAACCCTATGCCGACAGACCGGATCACAGCGGCCTGTTACTCACCAGTGCCGAACAGCTTCGGAGTCTCTTCAGCCGGGCCATTGCGGCTGACTTTCAAGTCGCTATTCATGCGATCGGAGACAGGGGTAATCGCATTGCCCTAGACGAAGTCGAGCATGCCTACGCCACAGTCGGAGGTCGTCATCTACGTCATCGTATTGAGCATTCACAGGTTGTGACGCTCGAGGATATTCCTCGATTTAAATCTTTAGACGTTATCCCTTCAATGCAACCGACCCATGCCACCAGTGATATGAATATGGCTGAAGATAGAATTGGAGCAGAGCGTCTTAAAGGGGCCTATGCTTGGCGACGCTTCCTTGATCAGGGCAGCCGTGTAGTTTCAGGGTCTGACTACCCCATAGAACGGGCCGATCCCTTCGCCGGCATTCATGCCGCTGTCACCCGACAGAACAGTGCCAACCTGCCAAAAGATGGTTGGATAGCTGAACAGTCTATGACCCTGCAGGAAGTAGTGCGGAGTTTTACTATTGATGCAGCCTGGGCGGCTCATCAGGAAGAGCGACTGGGAGGGCTCACCGTAGGGAAATGGGCCGATTTTATATTAGTGGATCAGGACATTTTCCAAATTGAGCCAGAAGCTCTATGGGAAACCAAGGTATTGGAAACTTGGCTGGGCGGCAAGCAGGTCTATCGCGCGGCTAATTAGTACTTCGGCGGCCTATGCAATGGTATTGGTACCGCTAACCCCTGAACCCGCCTAAGCAGCGATCACATAGGTGATAAAGCGCTCGCTATTACTAACATTATCAATTTTCTCAAACTCCCCCATACCTGACAGCGTAAGGAAATCGGCATCAATGGCGATGAGCCGTCGCACTAAAGGCCGGTTTGAGTGACCCAAGCCTTGTGTATTCAACCTTCAACAACACCGACAGCGTAGAGGAACATCCACTAAAAAATAACGCTGCTGTAGCGAATTATGATTTCAACGTTATGCTCAAATTATCAATTAGTCTCGCGGATTGGGTAAACATTGCACCTAGAACAGTAATTTCAAGATCGTCGTCCGCGGCTAAATCCAGTGTTTTACTGTTACAGAGAGTGACATAATCAACTTTAAAACCCGCCGCGACAATACGCGCCTTGGCGGTATTCTCAAGAGTATCAAAACTGCGGTTACCGGCTTTAATTTCTGCGGCTATCCACTCTAGGCTATCTTTAAGTACAGTTACTAAAGGGCGTTCTTCTGCAGTGATATAGCTGTTGCGTGAACTCATAGCCAGACCGTCGGATTCTCGATGAATCGGTGCCGAAGTAATCTGAACAGGCATACAAAGATCTTCTGCCATCCGGCGAATAACCGCCAACTGTTGGTAGTCTTTAATGCCAAAAATAGCTTCGTCAGGCTGTACTATATTGAAGAGCTTACTGACGACCGTAGTGACTCCCTCAAAATGGCCTGGACGGCTGGCACCGCAAAGTACATCGGTCATGGTCGGGCAGATAACACGACTTTGGGTATCCAAGCCATTGGGGTACATCTCTATATCATCAGGATGAAATAGATAGCTGCAGCCCGCATTACGTAACTTTTCACAATCAGTCTCATAGGTGCGCGGATACTTATCCCAGTCTTCGTTCAACCCAAACTGCAAGGCATTGACAAAGATAGAGCAGACCACGATGTCATTGCTCTCGGCGGCCTGTTTGATGAGTGCCAGATGACCATCATGAAGGTTGCCCATAGTCGGCACAAAACCAACTCGCAGTCCCCCACGACGATCTTTATTTAAATCCTCTCGCAGTCCAGCGACAGTATGAAAAACCTTCATTAGCGAAGTCCTTTTACTTAAGATTATTGACCGGCGAAATGGTCACCTGCCAAGTTTTCAAAACGGGTATATTTACCCATAAAGATCAGACGGCAGGTCCCTATTGGACCATTTCGCTGCTTACCAATTATGATTTCAGCAGTGCCCTTGTCGGGACTGTCCTCGTTATAGACCTCGTCACGATAGATAAAGGCAATAACATCAGCATCCTGCTCAATGGCACCAGATTCACGCAAATCAGCATTGACTGGCCGCTTATTAGGCCGCTGCTCAACATTTCGACTGAGCTGAGATAGCGCAATGACCGGACAGTTGTACTCTCGAGCCAAACCTTTCAGTTCACGGGAGATCTGTGAAATTTCCTGAACCCTACCCTCTGCAGAATTAGTACCATTCATCAACTGCAGGTAGTCCACCATAATCATGCCCGGCTGAGCCTGCTCATAGAGGTCTTCAATATCAGGTGGCGTATCCGCGCCATGTTCGCCCTGCCATTTTTGACGCAGCTGATCCACTCGCTCACGGGTAAACTGCTTTATGCGACTGCGCATCTCTATGGGAGTGATACCTGCAGAATCATCGATAAATAAGGGCCTGTCTTTGAGCCTTTGTGCCGCGCTACTGAGCCGTGGCCAGTCATCTTCCACCAGATTGCCCGAACGCATGCGCGTGGCATCAATCTTACCGATGGAGGACAACATTCTCATAATCAGACTACTCGCAGGCATCTCTAAGGAGAATACTAGGACTGGCCGATCCTGATTTAAGGTCGCATGTTCAACCATATTCATAGCGAATGCGGTCTTACCCATTGAGGGTCGACCGGCAATAATCACCAAATCAGACTTTTGCCAACCGGAAGTCATCGAATCGAGATCACTAAACCCCGTGCTGAGACCGGTAATATCAGTATCGTTCTTAAACAACTCATCAAGTCGCTCAACCGCCTCTTTGATGAGCGAGTTAACTTCTTTAAAGCCGCCTTTTTTCGGGCGATTTTCAATAATTTCCTGCAGTCGGCTCTCTGCTTCCGCCAGCAATTTTGAACTGTCCCAACCCAACGGATTATAGCCCTTGCGAACCATTTCACTGGCTGCACCAATTAACTGGCGAACAATGGAACGTTCAAGGACAATCTGAGTGTAGGCTTTGATATTGGCAGAACTTGGCGTGCCATGCGCTAGATCGACGAGATACTCGGCGCCACCAATGGCGCCAAGTTCATTATTATTTTGTAAAAATTCGGAGAGTGTAATCGGGTCAAAGGGCTGCCCCTCTGCAGCCAGACGGTGCATGGCATTGAAGATCAACTGATGATCTTTGCTGTAAAAGTCACTGTCAGATAGTATTTCCGCGATAGAATCAAACGCATCGTTCTTCAGCATCAAGCCACCCAGAACCGCCTGTTCCGCCTCGATAGAATGGGGCAGTGGCTGACTGGCGCTAGGTTCCGCGAATAGTGCTTCGTTCATAGCAGCGCTCTTTAACCTGTAATGAAATTTAGACTACCTTTATATTTGCCAATAAACCAAAACGGCACTGCATCTTATTAAGAAGCAGTGCCGTTATGCAATAGCTTTACTGACGTACTAGCTTCTGAAACCGCTAGACACCGTAAATTACTCGGCTTCGATCACTAGGGTAACTGATTGAACCAAATCTAGGTGAAGTTGAACGTCAAACGTGAACTCACCGACATGGCGAAAACCACCCGTTGGAAGGTTAATTTCACTCTTAGACACTTCGCCACCAGCAGCATTGATTGCATCTTCTAACTCGCGAACGCCGACCGAACCAAACAACTTGCCCTCATCACCAGCAATCGCGCTGATAGTAATAGTACCCATAGCCTCAAGCTTAGCCGCACGAGCCTGAGCTAAACCGAGTTTATCCGCGGCAGCGGCCTCGAGTCCTGCACGACGTGTTTCTACATCAGCAATATTTGCTTCAGTGGCGAAGACTGCCTTGCCTTGAGGGACCAAATAGTTGCGTCCATAACCGGCTTTAACATTAGCCTTGTCACCGATATTGCCCAACTTACCAATTTTTTCCAGCAGAATAACTTGCATCTCAATAACCTCGTTTGCTTACTACCTGCTCAGACCTAACGGTTTTTAATTGCCGCTAACCTTGAGCGTAAATTTAACATGCTGTCGGAAAATGCCAAACCGACCAACAGCGCACCTGTGGTGGGGCTAAACACAATCAGCCCAAAATACATTAAGACTAGCCACTGACTACCTAACTGCAACGTCTTCACCATATGGTGAATCAATGCTATTCCAGACAGCAGAAGCGGTATTGCTGCTAACTGTGCCCAGGGCCGGTATTCAGTCGGCAGGTAAAACCCTGCCATTACAGCAACCAGCACCAAAACGGCCAACTGATTACTTAATCTTATACTGTGGAATTCTTCTTGAAATCCACCCGGATTAAACAGTAAAGCCTGCCACCATCTTGACAGCAGTAAACTGACAATCGCACTCAGCGCCAACACCCATGATACAAGGCCTAGCATAAACTGAGACCCCGGAGCTAGCACCTTCCGCCCCTTAGATTCATCGGCGGGCATGTTGTCGATCATCTCGCTAATTTGAGCAATCAAAAGATCGACATCAGCCGCTAATAACGTCCCTAACCCAAAAGCGATTAATGCTCCAACAACAACAGATACCACCATTGTCCAAGGCCAAGAAACACTCCACGTTAGCACATTAGCTGAGACCACCATCATAAACAGCGCTGCGACCGAAATAGCGGTCAAAAGCGGAGAACTGTCACTGATAAAAAGCGTTACTATCAATGGCAAAACGGCCCAAAGTGCTACGAGCAGACCCTCAACATGCCCCTTACGCAGCGTGACCAGACCTATAGCCGCCGGACTGATAAAGGGGAATAGATTCCCCAGCAGACCCACAGCACAGGCTTGGGCTCTCCCGCGCATAATAAACTCAGCTAGGGCACGCAAGCGCTATTCCTAAAGCTACTTGTGGCTGTCTGTGTATGGTAGCAAAGCAATGTAACGCGCGCGCTTAATCGCTTCAGACAGTTCACGCTGATAACCCGCTTTGGTACCAGTGATACGGCTCGGAACGATCTTGCCACTCTCAGAAACATAGCCTTTTAAGGTATCTAAATCTTTATAGTCAATTTCAGTGGCGCCTTCGGCGGTGAAACGACAAAACTTTCTACGACGTACAAACTTAGCCATGATTATTCTCCTTTATCCGCTTCTTCAGCAGGCGCTTCATCAGCGGTGGGGGCTTCTTCAGCAGGAGCAGCGGCGGCCGCGGCCTCAGCAGCCGCGGCTTTAGCTTCATCGGCCTTAGCCTTAGCAGCGTTGCGACGCTCACGGGCTTCTTTATCAGCCTTGTCAGCATTTTCCAACTTCATGATGGGTGATTCACCCGTCACAGCGGTATCACGACGAATAACCATGCTACGCAAAACAGCATCGTTGTAGCGGAAAGTGTCATTTAGTTCGTCGAGAACTTCTTGACCACATTCTATATTCATCAGGATGTAATGGGCTTTATGGATTTTGTTGATGGGGTATGCCAATTGACGGCGGCCCCAGTCTTCTGAGCGATGGACTGCGCCATTGCCGGCTTTGACCGATGCGGTGTAACGCTCAACCATACTTGGAACTTGCTCGCTCTGATCCGGATGGACCAAGAACACTATTTCGTAGTGACGCATTGTATCTCCTTGTGGATTATAAATGTCTCCCGATTGGCCATTTAGCCATAACGATGAGACAAGGAGTGTCTAAGTTGTGTTGAAAAAAAACCTACTTAGACGCTTAGTGGCGCGAGATTATAGTGAGTTGCAACCTCAGTTGCAACCGGCTTTACAGAAAGATTTTGCAGTAAAACCTCAGGGCTCTCTAGGCGGGACGACTTCTCCGTAAAGACTAAAAACAGACCGGACATCGCTGCGCGGCTGCCGCAATATCAACGTGATAGCAACCTCCTCCAGGGCGACCAGCACGTGAAAAAGAATAACGATTCTAAAGAACAGGTCATCGCCCCCTAATATCAGCAGATAATAAGCTGGCGCGAGCAGAAGTGCCGCAGCCTTAGCCGCCAATGTGTGATAGCTTGGATACTCGCCAAGTTTGCTCAGCGCTAGCGCAACCGGCAACGTGAACGATAGCGCTGCCGCTAACAGATACATCGCCTGAGCGGCAAATACCTCAGGCCAAAGCCAATAAATCCCTAAAATCATACTGCCGTAGGTAAACATGTCGCCACAGCTGTCAAGCTTGGCACCAAGCTCGCTGGCCTGATCAAGCCTGCGCGCCAGATATCCGTCCAGTACATCAGTGACCAATGAGATAGCCAAAACCTGCAGGAAAGTGTCAGGTTTGCCGGACGCAGCAAGCACCAATAACACCGGAACCAAGCTCAATCTGAGCAGGCTCAGCATATTAGGTATCGAAAAAATATTGCTTTGCGTATTATACATTCGTGAATCCCTTTAACGTAGCTTTCCATAACCTTCCAACAATCCTAGTCGGTAGTTCAAACACAGTACAATAACACGACGACTTTACAGCGCAACAGTCAACCGCTGGTACGCTGTCGAACTACCTCATAAAGGCAGATCCCAGTTGCCACCGACACATTCAAACTGCTTACTCCTCCTGCCATTGGTAATTTGACTAAAAAATCACATTGTTTCTGGGTTAACTGACGCATGCCCGTACCCTCAGCGCCCATGACCAACACCATAGGCCCCTTCAAGTCTATATCATAAATCAACTGCTCTGCGTCACCGGTGGTGCCGACAACCCAGGCCCCCTGCTGCTGTAATTTTTCAAGCGTCCTAGTTAGATTCGTCACCATCACTAGCGGCATAGTTTCCGCTGCGCCACAGGCAACTTTTGACACTACCGGCGTTAGCCCCACAGAATTATCTTTCGGCACAATCACCGCCTGCACACCCGCACCATCGGCCGCGCGCAAGCAGGCGCCCAAATTATGTGGATCAGTGACACCATCCAGCATCAAAAAAAAGGCGTCGCCGCCCCTCTCTTCGGCCAGCTTTAACAGAAAGGACTCATCGTAGGTTTCCCCGGGACTACACAGCGCCATGACACCCTGATGTCGACCCTCAGCCTTACCGTCGAGTTGCTTGACCGTCGCCCACTGAAGCGCCACCCCATGTTGCTCAGCGAGTTTGTGAATCTTTTGTAACCGATCATCCAGCCGTCCACGCTGTACATAAAGTTCTTTCACTCTTTGAGGTGCCGACTTCAACATGGTGTGCACTGCATGAATGCCATAAATCCAATCCACTAACCTCTCCTCCCTAAAATAATAAGTCTCTTTGACAGCAATCGCTGATTGCGCATTGTACTGGCTTTGGGCAAAATCGGAGCATGATTAATTTGTTTAACATCTCCGTACTCACTGGCAACGGCTAGCTAAAACCTTATGACTGAACTGACTACCCCCGATGAACTGCCCACGGCCGGTCTACGGCGTCGATTAGCGGCGCTAATCTATGATACGTTTTTACTCTTTTCCCTCACCCTTGCCTATGGCACCCTGCTCTTAATTATCAAGATTCTCGTTAAGACGCTAGTCAATAGCGATGGTCTTTTAGAAGACATTCAGCTGCCAGTAATATTACAGTGGCTGAGCTTTTTCGGTTGGCTCTTAGTGCTGGGAGGATACTTCTTTATCTGCTGGCGCAAACAGGGACAGACACTGGGCATGAAGGCTTGGCGAGTCAGGCTACAGCAGGCAAATGGACCATCAAACGCCAATGGCACGCTAGTGACGGCGGAACAATGTATCAAACGCAGTCTTCTAGCAACCTTATCATTGGGTCTGTGTGGCATAGGTTATCTTTGGATCATGCTGCCTTCGGCCAGAGGTTGCCTGCATGACATTGTCACTGGCACTGAGGTCGTATTGCTGCCAAAAGACCAGTAGATAAAAAGTAACGGTACAGGACAGAGTTTATGACGGCTAAATATATTCTTGCCATGGATCAAGGCACCACATCATCTAGAGCTATTGTTTTTGATCCGAGTTATAGCATTGTGGCTTTAGCGCAAGAAGAATTCCAACAGCTCTTTCCCAATTCTGGCTGGGTTGAACACCGCCCCGCGGATATCTGGCGGACTGCCCTCAACACGGCTAAAGCCGCTATTATTAAATCAGGTATTAGCCCAAAACAAATTGCGGCTGTCGGCATAACTAATCAGCGAGAAACCACCATAATCTGGGATCGAAAGACTGGCGAACCTGTCTATAACGCCATTGTTTGGCAGGATCGGCGCACCGCTGAGTATTGCAACGGACTCAAGAGTCAGGATCATGAGCCCAGCATTACTAAAAAAACGGGCCTACTACTAGACCCCTATTTTTCAGCGACTAAACTGGCTTGGATACTTGATAATGTCGACGGCGCTCGGGAGAGAGCCGAAGCTGGCGAACTGGCTTTTGGTACCGTGGACACCTGGCTTTTATGGAACCTTACCGAGGGCGCATCTCACGCCACCGATGCTACCAATGCCGCCAGAACGATGCTCTACAACATCCATCGCGGAGAATGGGATGCAGAGTTACTGGCGCTCTTCAATATTCCCCCTAACCTGCTACCCACAGTCAAAGACTGCGCTGCCGATTTTGGCCATAGCAGCTTATTGGGCGCTATGATTCCCATTCTAGGTATCGCTGGAGATCAGCACGCCGCCACCTTGGGTCAGGCCTGTTTTAACCCTGGAATGGTGAAGTCTACTTACGGCACAGGCTGCTTTGCTCTGCTCAATACTGGTGACACGCCTGTCAACTCAAGCAATCGGCTGCTTACCACCATCGCCTATCAACTAAATGGCAAAACCACCTATGCACTCGAAGGCTCAATTTTCATTGCGGGCGCCGCGGTACAGTGGTTGCGAGACGGACTGGGGATCATCGACTCAGCAGAGCAATCCGGTGAGCTTGCCGCAAAGGCGGATGACAATCAGCAGGTCTACATGATACCGGCGTTTACAGGCCTCGGCGCGCCCTGGTGGGACCCCGATGCACGTGGCGCGCTAATCGGTCTGACCCGAGGCACCGGTCCGGCGGAACTATCGCGCGCTGCGTTGGAGTCTGTCTGCTACCAGACATTAGACCTGTTAAACGCCATGCAATCAGACTGGAATCAGGTGGCAGATACGGTATTGCGTGTCGACGGCGGCATGGTTGCCAGCGACTGGACCATGCAACGATTGGCGGATATTTTACAATCGCCGATAGATCGACCAGTCATAGCCGAAACTACTGCATTGGGTGCGGCCTGGCTGGCCGGTTCAAGAGCCGGCATCTGGCCAGATCAGGCTGGGTTTGCCGAGTGCTGGCAGTTAGACCGGCAGTTTTCGCCCAAAATGTCTGAGCAAGAGCGCACCCATAGAGTAGCCGGTTGGGATCAGGCCATTCGGCGTATTTTAACTGTCTGATTTTAGAATTTACCTTTTCTTAAACAGCCAGGATTGTTCAAACTAAATCAGAAAAAAGTAACGATTGAATGGAAGAATAAGCAGATGCTCATGAGAATTATAGTTCTAAGCCTGATATTAACAGCCTGCGCACAGCAAGAGGATAGTGTCAACACAGTGCCCCCGGCGCCGGAATCTGCTTTAGTAGAAAGTAATGAAGGCCTCATAAAGTTATACACATTCGACTGTGGCACTATTGCCGTGTCCGATTTCGACGCGTTCTCATCCGCTGGCGACTATGCCGGACAGGCGGGGAGCCTTGCCAGCACTTGCTTCCTAATACGTCACCCATTAGGTGACCTGATATGGGATCTAGGCTTACCTCTAGACACAGTTGGCGAACCCCCGCAGGTCAATGGTATTTTCACGCTGTCTCTAAAAAGATCATTAGCCGATCAACTTGCGGTCCTAGACATGACCCCTGATGACATAGAGTTTATGGCAATATCTCACAGTCATTTTGACCATACCGGCCAGATCGCGCTATTCCCCAATGCTCAGTGGCTAGTCAACGATAATGAATTTGATCATATGTTTAGCAGCGACGAGAATAACAACTCAAATCTCGCTTTTGCAGATCTAGAGACCACAAAATATAGCGGCGACCGCGATGTCTTTGGTGATGGTTCAGTCAATATCATGGCTATGCCAGGACACACGCCGGGACACAGCGCACTGCAGGTTAATCTAACCAGGGCTGGGACTATCCTGCTTACTGGCGACCTCTATCACCGCCAAGAGAGCCGTGACCTGCAGCGCGTGCCGAGTTTTAACACTGACGAGGTCCAGACCAGGGGCTCCATGAAAGCCTTTGAAGCACTCGCAAGAGCCTCCGCAGCCAAAGTCATTATCCAACATTCACAAACGGATATTGCCGACCTACCTATACTGCCCGGATTTTTGCACTAGCGCTGTACACCCATCATAGTCAGGCTGTGAAACACCATTTCCATCGCCAAGACGCCATAAAGTATCCACTATTATCCGCTGCGCTTTAATAGGTATAAGCCGATACCTGCGCAGAGTAGTATCGGCAGTAATACTGCTAGAAACACCGGAAACCCAAACACAATACTGAAGGGCCCAAGCATATCTTGGAGTATTTTAAAGCTAATACTCAGTACCACTCCGACAAACACCCTTAGGCCCATAGTGGAATCTCGCAACGGGCCAAAAACAAACGAAATGCCAATTAGCACCAGCGCCACAATCACTAGCGGTTGCAGCACCTTACGCCAAAAGGCGAGCTCATAGTTCGCCACATCGGCATTCTGCTGCTCTAAAAATTCGATATACCGCTGTAAACTTGAAATCGATAGCGCGTCTGGAGGCAAGATGTTGAGCTGCAATACATCCGGTGTTAACTCACTCGCCCATCGCCTTGTAAGCTGCTTATCAACCATCGTCTGATTACCCGTAAACCGAGTAATTGATACATTTTCCTCAACCCAGTAACCATCATACGCATTGTACGTTGCTCGAGTAGAAAAACTGGCCTCACGTAAACTTTTATCATCAGCAAACTGATACCGACTCACACCAAATAATACGCCGCCCGGGAAAACTACGTTTATATGGACAAAGGCACTGCCATCTCGAGCCCAAACCCCCGCAGTCGAATCCTGAGCTGATTCGCCATTGCGTAAATAATCACGCCTGCCCTCGGCCAACTGGTCCAAATAGGGAGAGAAAAACTCTCCTATGATGGTGCTCACGACAATAAACAGCAGAACAGGTTTGATCACAAAATAGACAATTTTCAGCAGAGAAACACCTGCCGCTCGCATCACGACGACTTCACTATTATTGGCCAACACACCCAAACCAAAAAGGCAGCCAATCAAAGACGCGAACGGAATAAATTCGTAAATGGCCGACGGCAGTTTCGTCAGCATATAAACAAGCACGTCAGAAAAGTGATAGTTGGCCTTAATTTTGCCCATCTCATCGAGCAGAACCGAGATTATATCCAGCCCCACCACGACCAGCAGTGCAATCGAGATAGAGCCAAATACCGTGCTGCCGATATACCGCGAGAGCCGAGTCAAGATTGCCTCCCCACAGCAGGCGATGTCACGGCCTTAGGCCTTCCTGTGCGAAGTAACGCCAGTCCGAGACCCAAAAAGAGAAGATGCACGGGCAGCAGGGTCACCGTGACGGGCACGGCGCCAGATTCCAGCGAACCGCGCAGTGCATTCAGCGCAACTAGATAAATAAAGTACAGTAAAATAGCCGGTAGCAAACGACCGAATCGGCCCTGTCGTGGATTCGTTCTGCTCAGAGGAATCGCCAACAGTGCCGCGACAAAGACCATAACAGGCACCGACAGCCGCCATTGCAATGCCGCCTGTAACTTGGGGTCGTTGGACGCTAAAAGCTCAGAGGTGGCGATAGCACTGGATTTTGCATCGCCATTAATCGGCGCACCACTCTCCATTCTCGAGCCAAATTCTTTGAAGTGCGTAATTTGGTATTGATGGGTTCCCGGCACACCTTCAACGCGATACCCCTGATCTAGCACTAAAAAGCTCTCGCTCTGATCGGGGCTCTTATACTGCACGCCTGATTCCGCACGTATCAATACCAATCGACTGTCATTAGTTGTCTGCGAGCCTTTGGTCAGGGCCAGAAAAACATTATCCAGCGCCTGTGTCTCAGCAATGTCCTCGACATAGGTAATACCCTTGCCTGAGCCTAGGGAATAAAATTTATTCGGTAACAGCTTATCTAAGACCGTCTTCTGCTTTTGCGCCATCATGATCAATTCGGACTTTGCCATTCCAGACGGCGACACTGAAAGGCTGAGCCAGCCCACGGTGGCAGCCAAAAAAGCAGCTATAATAAGCGTGTAACCGAGTAATTTGTTCTCGGAAATGCCGCAGGCTTTGAGTACGCTCATTTCATTATCGATATACATGCGGCCAAAAGACAACAGAACAGCAACGAAAAACGCCAGTGGTAGCGTCAGTTCAAGAATACCGGGGATACGATAAGCAATCACGGTAAAAATAACCTCCGCATCTAAACTACCATCAACGGCATTGGCTAAATATTTCACAAAGCGACCGCTGACTAAAATCATCAGCAGTACCAGACAGACAGCAAAGGTGACCGACAGGATTTCACGGCAGAGATAGCGAAAAATAATCAACGTATTAGGCTTGCGGCTATTGGGCGTGGTTGCACAGAATGGTATCCTTCACAAGTTGACTCACTTTTAATTCAATCAAAATTTGGACTTAATATGTATTTTACTGCATCTTCCGCCAACCTGTTAAACATAAAAGCAGATTCTCTCATTGTCGCGACAGGCTCACAACTACAAAACAGCGCCAAAGATCTCGATGCCAGTCTCGATGGCGCAATAACGTCGTTGATTAAAGCAGGCGATTTCAAAGGTAAAGCGGGCGAAACACTGATAATCCATATTCCTGTAGGCACAGGCAAGCGCATTATTTTAGTCGGTACCGACGGCGCAACGAGTGCCCAACAACAAATTAAAGTGACTCATGCCGGCGCCGCCGCGCTCCTAAAAACCCCCTCGATCAAAGCGGTCTGGGTTGGAGAAGGCCTCGCCGATGATACCGAATGGCAGGCCGGCATTGTCGCCCGCTGCGTGCAGTCTGTCAGTTATAGGTACGATAGCGGCAAGAAAATACCCGCGCAAAAACTGAAAACTCTAACCTACTGGGTCGCAGCCAAAGCCAGTGTCAGTGCGGCCAACAAAGGTCTAAACTATGGCGCAGCCGTAGGCAACGGGATGAATGCCGCGCGGCAACTGGGCAATATGCCCGCTAATCTATGCACACCGACCTACCTCGCAGAGCAGGCCAAAGCGCTCACCAAAGGCCAAGCTAAGTTTACCACTAGCGTATTAACCGAAGCCCAGATGGCCAAACTGAAAATGGGTTCACTGCTGTCTGTCAGCGCCGGATCAGATGAACCAGGTAAATTGATCGTGATTAAATACCAAGGCGCCAAAGCTACAGCCAAGCCAGTTGTACTAGTGGGTAAAGCGGTGACCTTTGACTCTGGCGGTATCAGCCTCAAGCCCGGTGGCGGTATGGACGAAATGAAATATGATATGTGCGGAGGCGCGTCGGTAATGGGCGTGATGCATGCTCTTATCGAAACGCAGATGCCAATCAATGTCGTGGCGATTATTCCAGCCGTGGAAAATATGCCCAATGGCAATGCAACCAAGCCAGGCGACGTGGTCATCAGCATGTCTGGACAGACTATCGAAGTATTGAATACCGATGCCGAAGGACGCTTGATTCTCTGTGATGCACTCACCTATGCCGACCGCTTTAAGCCTGACACGGTGATTGATATTGCCACCTTGACCGGAGCGGTAATTGGCGCGCTAGGCAAAGAGACCGCGGGACTGCTGTCTAACAATGATGAATTAGCCGAGGACCTACTCAGCAGTGGCATTCGCAGCGGTGATCGTGCATGGCGCCTACCGCTGTATGAAGAGTATGACCAGTTACTTAAAAGCAATTTTGCCGACATCGCTAACATTGGTGGCCCACAGGCTGGCACTATTACCGCCGCTTGCTTTCTTGGACGTTTTACCAAGAAATACAAGTGGGCGCATCTGGATGTTGCCGGCACCGCATGGCTTTCAGGTGCACAGAAGGGCTCTACCGGACGCCCAGTCCCAATCCTGATGGATTATCTGCGCAGCAAGGCGCAGTAAAACAATGACCAGCGTTTCATTTTACAAGTTAGCGGGCAACCAACAGGTTGCCCTCTCGCTCGCTTGTCATTTAATTCAAAAGTCATTAAAGCAGAATCAGCAGGTTCTCTGCCTAGTGCCTGACAATGCCGTGGCCCAACAGCTAGATGAGAAACTCTGGGGCTTTCAGACTACCGCCTTCGTGCCCCACGCTCTGGGGGTAGACAATGCACCTGTTGCTATAAGCGTTGACAAAGAACCCGGTGAGCACCATCAGGTGCTAATCAACTTACAGGCGGAGATCCCTACCTGGTTTAGCCGTTTTGACCGCGTTGTGGAAATTATTTACCCACAGCCAGAGTACGAGCAGTCTAAACGCGACAACTTTAAGTTTTACCAAGAGCGCGGCTATGCTCTTAGCTTTCATGATCTTAGTGCTACGTTTGTCTCATGAATGACAGTAAACTGCTCCGCGATGTCGGTCACCTAGACTATGATCAGCTGCTAGACGATCTGTACTCCCTGCATAAGAACCTACTGCACCGCGACGCAATATCAGATCACGAAATATCAAACCTAGAGCACTTACAAATACCATTGCTCACGCAGTCGCTGGATCATGAAATTGATACTGAGCACCAGTCACGCAAGGTCTTTAATGAAGCTCAACATCATTTATTTGAAAAGGTTGACGGAGGCTCTGATGAGTCTCAGGTCGATGCCGTTGTCACTCGCCTGATGATAAGCCTGCGGCCTAGGCTAGAAAAGCTTCTGCGTGAAAAGGTCCGTGCCAAAGTGATTGAACGGTTAAACCTTGAAAACTGATCGCAACAGCTAGCCCCAACACCTATAATTCCCGCTGACCAAATTCCACCTGCATTAGATACTGAGCTTAAAAATGGAAAAAACATTTGCCCCCCAGGACATCGAAACTAAATGGTATAAGACCTGGGAAGAGCGTGGCTATTTCGCCCCTGATGGCGAAGGCATACCCTACAGCATCGTCATCCCTCCGCCCAATGTCACCGGAAGCCTGCATATAGGACATGCCCTACAGCATGGCATTATGGATGCCCTCGTCAGATACAACCGTATGAAGGGCAAAAACACGCTATGGCAGGTAGGTACAGATCATGCGGGCATCGCCACACAGATGGTGGTAGAGCGCAAACTCGCCGCCGAAGGTCTACCCGGCCGTGAAGAACTGGGACGCGAGAAGTTTATTGAAAAAATTTGGGACTGGAAAGATGAGTCGGGAGGTACCATCACTAAACAGATGCGCAGGCTGGGTAACTCAGTAGACTGGGAAACCGAGCGCTTTACCATGGACGAGGGTTTCTCCAAGGGCGTGCAAGAGGCTTTTGTGCGCCTCCATGACGACGGTCTTATCTATCGTGGTAAAAGATTAGTTAACTGGGATCCAAAACTGCATACCGCTATCTCCGATCTAGAGGTGGAAAACCGCGAGGTTAAAGGGAAAATGTGGTACCTACGCTACCCTCTGGCTAATGGTGCCACCACAAAAGATGGGAAAGACTATCTGGTGGTCGCCACCACCAGGCCTGAAACTATGCTCGGGGATACTGGGGTTGCCGTGAATCCAAAAGACCCTCGGTATAAAAGCCTGATTGGTCAGTTTATCCAACTGCCGCTGCTGGGCCGTTTGATTCCGATCTTTAGCGATGACTACGCGGCAATGGACAAGGGAACCGGCTGTGTAAAGATTACTCCCGCCCATGACTTCAATGACTACGAAGTAGGCCAGCGTCAGAAGCTACCCATGATCAATATTCTCACCACCAATGCCGATATTCGAGAGACTGCAGAATGTGTCAACAGTGATGGTAGCGACAACACCGACATCGACGCTAGCCTGCCCGAGAAATATCGGGGTATGGAGCGCTTTGCCGCGCGTCGAGAAATCGTCTCGGATTTTGATGCCCTAGGTCTGCTCGAAAGCATTGAAGAAAACGATATGACCGTGCCCTACGGAGATCGTGGTGGCGTAGTAATCGAGCCTCTACTCACCAATCAGTGGTATGTAGATGCTAAAAAGCTCGCAGGCCCTGCTATAGAAGCGGTTGAAGACGGCCGCATAAAATTTGTTCCTAAGCAATACGAAAATATGTACTTCTCATGGATGCGTAACATCCAAGACTGGTGTATCTCACGTCAACTGTGGTGGGGCCACCAGATACCCGCTTGGTATGATACGGCGGGCAAAGGCTATGTCGGCCATAGCGAAGATGCGGTGCGTGAAAAATACAATCTAGGAGATATGACGCTGACACAGGACCAAGATGTGTTGGATACCTGGTTCTCCTCTGCCCTATGGACCTTTGGGACCCAGGGCTGGCCGGAGCAGACGGCGCGCTTAAAAACCTTCCATCCCACCGATGTACTGGTGACCGGTTTCGATATTATTTTCTTCTGGGTTGCCCGTATGGTCATGATGTCTATGCACCTGATTAAGGACGAAAACGGCCAGCCAGAAGTACCCTTTAAAACGGTCTATGTCACCGGTCTGATTCGCGACGAGCAGGGACAGAAAATGTCCAAATCTAAGGGCAATGTGCTCGACCCCCTAGATATGATCGACGGCATTGATATAGAAACGCTGCTTGATAAGCGCACCGGCAATATGATGCAGCCACAGCAGGCCGCCAAGATCGCCAGTCGCACCCGAAAACAGTTTCCCGATGGTATTGAGCCACATGGATCCGATGCACTGCGCTTTACCCTCTGTGCACTGACGTCCACAGGGCGTGACATTAATTGGGACATGAAGCGCCTCGAGGGCTATCGCAATTTTTGTAACAAGATTTGGAACGCCTCTCGGTACGTGTTAATGAATGCCGAAGGCCAAGATTGCGGTCAGGATCATTCTACCGATTACGAGTTAACACTCGCAGATCGCTGGATCGTTTCGCGCTTGCAGGTGGCAGAAAAAGACGTCACTGCCGCGATCGACAGCTATAGATTTGACCTAGCCGCTCAGGCGCTTTACGACTTCGTCTGGAACGAATACTGCGATTGGTATTTAGAGCTCTCGAAACCCGTACTCTGGGATGAAAATGGCGACCCCGCCGTACAGAAAGGCACCAGACGTACCTTGGTCCGTGTGTTGGAGGCTGTCCTGCGCCTCGCCCATCCTATGCTGCCCTTTATTACTGAAGAAATTTGGCAAAACATCGCCCCGCTAGCCGGTGTCCGGCTGAATCCTGAGGGCGACACCATTATGCTGCAGTCCTTCCCTGTGGCAGATTCATCGCAGATGGATGCCGATGCCGATGCCGATATTGAATGGGTAAAAAATGTCATCGTTGGTGTCCGCAACGTGCGCGGTGAGATGAATATTTCGCCGGCCAAAGCACTGCCTATTTACATGGCCCGCGGTGATGCTACCGACAAACGTCGTCTTGAACAGAATCGTCAATTTGTCAGTAAGCTCGCCAGCTTAGAATCCATTACCTGGTTGGATGACCCTGCCGATGCACCGCTCTGCGCTACCACATTGACCGGCGATCTAGAAATATTAGTGCCCATGGCAGGACTGATAGACGTGGCCGCTGAACTGGCCCGCCTTGATCGTGAAATAGACAAAATTGATCTAGAGCTCAACAAACTCAAGGGTAAGCTAGGCAACCCTAAATTTGCCGGCAATGCGCCCGCTGAGGTGGTCGCCAAAGAGCGTCTCAAGCTGACAGAATTTGAGGGCTCGTTGGCCCAGTTGCAAGACAAACGTCGCACCATAGCCGAACTGGCATAGCGCGTTTATGTCTCAAAACCTTAACCCGCAGCAGCAAGCAGCACTGAAGTATATCGACGGCCCGCTGCTGGTATTAGCCGGCGCTGGCAGTGGTAAAACTAGTGTTATCACGCGTAAGATAGCCTATCTAGTAGAGGACTGTGGCATAGCTGCGCGCAATATCGCCGCAGTCACCTTTACCAATAAAGCCGCTCGAGAAATGAAAGCTCGAGTATCAGGCTTGCTCAACAAAGAAAAGGCCAGAGGCTTAACTGTCTCAACCTTTCACAATCTCGGTCTGACTATTATTCGCACTGAGATAAAGACACTGGGCTTTAGGCCCGGCTTCTCGATTCTCGATCAGGAAGACTGCCGCAAGCTGATAAAAGAGCTGCTGGTCCGTCACACAGAACTCGACGAGAAACTCATTGACACCGCCCAGAGCACCATCTCCAATTGGAAGAACTCACTGTTGGAACCCGGCCAAGCCGTGGGTGCTGCCGACAGTGCTGGCGAACAGGGTATCGCCATGCTTTACGAGCGCTATCAACGAGCATTGAAGGCCTATAACGCCGTCGATTTCGACGATCTGATCATGACCCCAGTACTGCTCTTTCGTCAGCAGCCTGAGGTATTGGCAAAATGGAAAAGACGCATTCGCTATCTGCTGGTAGACGAATATCAGGACACCAATCTAGCCCAGTACGAACTGGTTAAAACCCTAGTTAATGAAAACCAAGCGCTAACGGTCGTCGGCGACGATGATCAGTCCATCTATGCCTGGCGCGGTGCACGGCCCGAAAATTTGATGCAACTGCAGGAAGACTTCCCCAGCCTTAACGTCATTAAGTTAGAGCAGAACTACCGCTCCACCGGACGCATCCTAAAGGCGGCCAATACATTAATCGACAACAACCCTCACCTGATCAGCAAGGCACTGTGGAGCGAACTGGGACCCGGTGACCCCCTGCGTTTTATCAGCAGTGAAAATGAAGAGGCTGAGTGCGAGCGAGTGGTCAATGAGATCATCGACATGCGTCTGAGACGGCGCTGCAAATACAACGACTTCGCAGTACTCTATCGCGGCAACTATCAGGCTAAGCTCGTCGAGATAAAACTCCAGACACAAAATATTCCTTATGAGATTACCGGTGGGCAATCGTTTTACGCCAAAACTGAAATCAAAGATGTCATGGCCTACCTGAGGCTAATCATCAACCCCTCGGACGACAACGCCCTGCTCCGCATCATCAACACGCCTAGACGCCAGATAGGCCCCACCACGTTAGAGAAGCTAGGGGAATACGCCAATCAACGTAGCCTCTCCCTGTATGACGTCATCGACGAAGTTGGCTTAACTGCCAGCATGCCCGCCAATAATCTAGAAAGGCTCAAGCGCTTCAAACATTGGATACAAAAGGTCAACCGCAATATCTATGATGGCGACCCCATGGCGTCGATTAATGAAATGCTCGACGATGCCGACTACAAAGGTTGGTTGCAGCAAAATGCAAGCAACGACCATGTTGCGCAAAAACGCTGGGAAAATGTGCAATTCCTACTCGCCCAACTCGCTCAGGTGCTAAAACGCGACGAAGACGAAAATGGCTTAGAGAATGGCGATAGTAGAATAGAGAATGCTATCGCTAAACTGATACTGAGAGATCTGCTGGATCGAGAGAAGGAAGAATCCGCCGATGATAAAGTTCAGTTAATGACCCTTCATGCCGCCAAGGGGCTAGAGTTTTTACATGTCTTTATGATCGGTATGGAAGAAGATATCTTACCCCATAAAAACAGCGTTGAGGGGGGCCAGATAGAAGAGGAGCGCCGCCTTGCCTATGTGGGTATCACCAGAGCACAGCGCACCCTTACTATGACCTGCGCCAGACAGCGCACTCAATTTGGCGATACCTCGGCTACAATACCGAGCCGTTTTGTCGACGAACTGCCGGAGGAGGACTTGATTAAGATTGGTAACGGTGCAGAGATTAGCCCCGAGGAAAACAAGGCCAAGGGTCAAGAATCACTGGACGCATTGAAATCGCTGTTTGGGTAGTTACTCTAGGAATAATTTGCTAGTGGTGTAACTCGTTCGCTGGGGACAGCCCAACACTTCGTTAGAACCTCAATTTCGGGGCAATAAGGTGTGGACAGTTAAAGGCTATCGTTTACCCGAGTACGCAGTTCTTTACCCGGCTTAAAGTACGGTACGTACTTACCAGTCAAAGACACAGCGTCTCCTGTCTTAGGATTACGACCTACACGAGGCGCTCGGTAATGCAGTGAGAAGCTGCCAAAGCCGCGGATTTCAATACGCTGGTTGGCCACTAATGCAGAGGTCATTCGCTCCAAAATCATGCGCACAGCTAACTCTACATCCTTTGCAGGGAGTTGGTCCTGACTCAGGGCTATTCTTTCAATTAATTCTGATTTCGTCATACTTTCTATTTATATTAATGGTAATTGATTCAATACCAAAGGCTCAAACCCTCTGACATACGCGGCATATTAGTCTTTGATTCTATTGAAGTTTTAAATTTATACAAGTAATAAATGCCCTATCTCAAATTTCAAGCAAAAAAAGGGTGGCCTAGCCACCCTTTTTTAGTCTCTGCTGGATATTACTTATCCATTTGAGCCTTGATCAAGTCGCCAATAGTCGCCGGTGTAGCGGCCTCGGCATCTACCTTGCGATGCGATTTAACGGCTTCTTTCTCTTCCGTTACATCTTTCGCTTTGATCGATAGGTTAATAACGCGGTTCTTACGATCCACATTAATGACCTTAGCCTCAACTTCAGCGCCAACAGTCAACTCATTACGCGCATCTTCAACTTTCTCACGAGAAAGCTCTGATCCTTTCAGGATCGCCTCAATGCCGTTACCGAGATCGATGACAGCGCCTTTGGCGTCAACTTCTTTAACCGTACCTTTTACAATCGCACCCTTATCGTTATCGGTGACGTAGTTGTTAAAGGGGTCATCAGACAGCTGCTTGATGCCCAGAGAGATACGCTCACGCTCAGAATCGATGCTGAGTACCACTGTTTCAACTTCTTCGCCTTTCTTAAAGTTGCGTACAGCTTCTTCGCCAGTTTCGTCCCAAGAGATATCAGACAGGTGCACCAAGCCATCAATACCACCATCCAGACCAATAAAGATACCGAAGTCAGTGATAGACTTAATTTTGCCTGAGATCTTGTCACCTTTGGTCATAGTCGTCGCAAAGTCGTCCCAAGGGTTGGTGAAGCACTGCTTGATACCCAGAGAGATACGACGACGTTCTTCGTCGATATCCAGTACCATAACCTCAACTTCCTGACCCAGATCAACGATCTTAGATGGGTGAACATTTTTGTTAGTCCAATCCATTTCAGAAACATGCACCAAACCTTCAACGCCATCTTCCAACTCAGCAAAACAGCCGTAGTCGGTAAGGTTGGTAATCTTAGCTTTGCAACGTGCGCCCTCTGGGTAGCGGCCTTTGATGTCACCCCAAGGATCTTCGCCCATCTGCTTCATACCCAGTGAGACACGATTACGCTCGCGGTCAAACTTAAGTACTTTAACGTCAATCTCGTCGCCAACATTGATCATCTCTGAAGGATGCTTGATACGCTTCCAAGACATGTCAGTGATGTGTAGTAGGCCATCAATACCGCCCAGATCAACGAACGCGCCGTAATCGGTCAGATTCTTAACAACACCTTTCAGTGAAGAACCCTCTTCGAGGTTAGCCAGCAGTTCATCACGCTCTACAGAGTTCGCACTCTCCATAACGGCACGACGGCTAACAACAACGTTATTGCGCTTAGGGTCTAACTTGATCACTTTAAATTCTAGTTCGATATTTTCAAGATGCGTAATTTCACGCAATGGCCGTACATCTACCAGTGAACCCGGCAGGAATGCGCGCAGTCCGCGAACATCAACAGTGAAGCCACCTTTAACCTTGCCTGAGATCACACCGATCACAACTTCATCTGCAACATGTGCAGCTTCAAGTTCGATCCAGGACTCAGCTCGGCGAGCTTTCTCACGAGACAGCTTGGTCGCACCGAAACCATCTTCAACGGCTTCGAGGGCAACCTGAACCTCGTCGCCAATAGCAACTTCTAGTTCGCCTTTCTCGTTATAAAATTGATCAGCAGGAATGACGCCTTCAGACTTCAAACCAGCATGTACCGTTACCCAATCTTTATCGATATCGATAACCACGCCAGTAATAATGGCGCCAGGGTTCATCTCAACGGTCTTGAGACTTTCTTCAAATAGTTCTGCGAAATTTTCGCTCATTGGAAAATACCTAAGTATTGACGGAGTGGCAGCAGAGGAATTGCTAGCGCCGCACTCTTTTTACCGCATGGCCAGTTTACGCGGGTCAGTTTTAATAAAGGCCTACAGCAATACAAGCTGGCAACTGCTGCGATGCCCAGTTATTTGACGGAACTGTTAAATAACCCCTTAAAAACTACTAGGTTTAGCACAGTGTCTGTCACTTCTTGAATCGACTGTTCCGACGTGTCTAATTCAATGGCATCTACTGCCGGAATTAATGGGGAGGCATCACGACTCATGTCGCGTTCATCCCTAGTTCGTACCTGCTCTATCAAGCCGCGCAGATTAACATCTTCACCTTTTGCAAGCAACTCTTTGTAGCGCCGCTGGGCTCGCTCTTCGATACTAGCCGTTAGGTAGATTTTTAATACCGCATCGGGAAACACAACAGTGCCCATATCACGGCCATCAGCTATCAAACCCGGCTCGGTTGCAAACATACGCTGTCGCTTTAGAAGGGCCGAGCGCACCTGCGGATGAGAGGCGACCAGCGAGGCTAACGCACCGGTATCTTCAGTGCGCATTTCTTGGGTGATATCCTCACCCTCAAGCAACGCTTTAATATCACCCGTTTCAGAGGAATCAAAGCGGATGTCCATGTGCTCAGCCAGAGTCATGAGACCTTTATTATTGCTGGTGTCGACCTGGTGTCGCTTGGCCGCAATACCCAGAATACGATAGAGCGCTCCACTATCCAGATAATGGAAACCCAATTTCTTGGCCAGGACGCGACTGACTGTGCCTTTGCCGGCGCCGCTAGGGCCGTCGACTGTAATTACTCTTACCATATTGGATCTCGGGCCTATAAGCTCATTGTTTCCGACATTAAATTAATACCTATTTGTCCAGCTAAACCGATAAAATCAGGGAACGATGTGGCGACATTATTGCAATCGAGAACGATTATCTCACCGCTAGCTCTCAGTGCTGCGATAGCAAAGGCCATAGCGATACGGTGGTCATCATGACTATGTACCGAGCCTGAACCCAACTGCCCCCCCACTATATGGATACCATCGATGGTGGGCTGAGCATCAATACCCAATATCAACAGGCCGTCGGCCATACTCTGGATACGGTCACTCTCTTTAACGCGCAATTCTTCGGCGCCGGAGAGAATAGTCGTACCCTCCGCACAGGCTGCAGCGATAAATATCGCCGGAAACTCGTCAATCGCCAAGGGTACCTGATCTTCAGAGATGGTAATCCCTTTTAACGGCGCGTAACGCACACGAATATCAGCTACCGGCTCGCCACCCACTTCTAATTCGTTGGAGAGCGTTATGTTGGCACCCATCTGACGTAGAATATTAATCACACCCACGCGGGTTGGATTGACACCAACATGTCGCAAGGTAATGTCTGACCCGGGTACGATGGCCGCAGCAACCATAAAGAAAGCCGACGACGAAATATCTGCAGGTACATCAATCCGCGTAGCATTGAGCTTCCCTCCTCCACACAACGACGCTTTGCTACCGTCGGTAGTCACCTGATAACCAAAGCCGCGCAGCATACGCTCGGTATGATCGCGAGTCGGAGCAGGCTCAATTACAGAGGTTGTACCCTGAGCATAAAGGCCAGCTAACAGCACACAGGACTTGACCTGCGCACTGGCCATAGGCATCTGATAGTCGATTGTTTGCAACATCTGTCCGCCTTTAATTTTTAACGGTGGACGGCCTCCCTCGGCGGTTTCAATAACGGCACCCATACTTCGCAGGGGCTCGGCCACTCGACCCATTGGACGGCCAGACAGAGACGCATCACCGCAGAGTTCTACATCAAAGGCTTGACCGGCCAGCAATCCACTCAGCAATCGGATAGAGGTCCCTGAATTACCCAGATAAAGTGGCTTTAAGGGTGCTTTCAAACCATGCAATCCAACACCATGGATCGCCAGACGCCCCTTTTCAGGCCCCTCGATAATCACCCCCATATCGCGAAATGCTTGCAAAGTAGCCAAGCTGTCTTCACCCTCTAGGAATCCAGTTACCTCGGTCAATCCCACGGCCAATGAACCGAGCATAATGGAACGGTGTGACATGGATTTATCACCGGGAACACGGATGTCTCCTTGCGCATTGCCACCGGGTAACACACGATAATTAATTGTTTTCTCTACCATAGGACTCTGTATTCCACCCTGTAAGGTCTGCTGCTCTAATATTTTTCCAAAGTGATTTCGCGCATCACGCGCGCGAGTAAACACATCCATAAGATAGTCTTTGTCGCCGCTGTCAATGGCGCTGCGCATCTCCTGAAAGTTACTCATAACCTTATCGAGAATAACAAGAATCGACTCTCTATTTGCCAATGCGATGTCACGCCACATGACCGGATCGCTCGCTGCTATGCGGGTGAAATCACGAAACCCCCCGGCGGCGTAGCGAAATATTTCCCGATTATCACCCATCGATGCCAGGGTATCCACTAACGAATAGGCCAGAAAGTGAGGTAAATGACTAGTCGCTGCCAGTATTTCATCGTGCTCTAAAACATCCATACTCGTCACTGTCGCACCGACGGCAGCCCAGAGGTCAGTAACACGCTGTAAATGTTGCTCTCCTGTCGCAGTATCTGGCGTCAGTATTACGCGGTGATCAGCAAATAATTGGGGATTAAAGGCTGTGACACCGCTTTTCTCAGATCCGGCGATTGGATGCCCCGGTACTAGCTGCCTCGGAACAACACCATAAATATCCATAGCCGCTTTGATAACACTACCTTTGACACTGGCCACATCCGTAATGGTAACTTCGCTCGACAATAAGTCGGCACAGTCTTGAAGAACCTTAGACACGGCCAATGTCGGCACCCCAATCACCAGCAAATCACCAGCACCTAATTCTGATGCAATCGCAGTTAAACTGGCTTCACCATGGTCGATAATGCCCATTTCTAGAGCCATTTCGACGGTTGAGGTCCGCCGAGAGATACCGATGACCTGATTAGCCAACCCTTTTTCTCGGACAGCTGCCGCCAAACTCGAGCCAATAAGCCCCAAGCCAATCACCACAAGACGGTTGACTATTGGCTTCGAAATGGCCTTGGAGCTTGATAAATCATTCGGCATTTGGCACCAGCTAGAGGAAGATTGGTATAAAAGGGGTTTAAAGGACAGCCCTTGGATATGACCCTAACACTTTGAGATCAGCAACCTCTGAAGATAGTTGCTCTATCACAGCAGCCACTGAGGCATCTCCTATGTGGCCAGCAAAGTCGATAAAGAACACATACGACCACTTACTATTGCGCGACGGTCGCGATTCAAGACGTGTCATATCAACGTTGTTACTGCGAAATGGTTCGAGTAAATCGTATAGCGCTCCCGGCTTATTCTTCACCGAAACCACAATAGAGGTTCTATCATCGCCACTCGGTGGAACTTCTTCCGTGCCGATGATCAAAAAGCGTGTGGAGTTATCTGGACGATCTTCAATTTTGTCCCAAATCTTTTCTAAGCCATAAAGCTGGCAGGACATATCGCCGGCAATTGCCGCAGAGTTCCATTCTCCCTGCACACGCCTGGCCGCTTCCGCATTACTGCTGACGGCGACACGTTCAATATTGGGGAAGTTGGAGTTCAACCACTGTCGGCATTGCGCCAGAGATTGAGAATGCGAGTAAACCCGCGTGATATTGTCTTTATTGGTGTTTGGGCCGATCATGAAATGCTGGTGAATACGTAATTCCACTTCACCGCAAATTTTCAACGACGAGTCCATAAAACTATCTAAGGTATGACTGATCACGCCCTCTGTGCTGTTTTCAACAGGCACAACACCGTAGTGACAGCTACCCGCTAAGACTTCACGAAACACCTCGTCGATCGCCGACTGAGGTACGCTAATAGCGGCATCACCAAAATGCTTCAGCGCGGCTTCCTGCGTAAAGGTACCCTCAGGCCCGAGGAAGGCAACTTTTATAGGCTGCTCCAACGCGAGACAGGCTGACATAATCTGACGAAACAATCTCGCCATATCTTCATTGCCTAAGGGGCCCGCATTTTGATCCATAATATGGCGCAACACCTGCGCTTCTCGTTCAGGCTTGTAGTAGGCCTTGTCGCCCTGACCTTTTTTGACTTCTGCAACCTGCTGCGCACAGCGCGCTCGCTCACTGATACTCTGCATAATTTGCAGATCGAGCGCATCAATTTTGTCTCTAAGACCCAACAGTGGGTTAACGTCAGACATTGTTTAGACCTTCTTAGTCTTGTTCTTCATTCGAATCATCTGCTTGAGCGATCTCTTGAGGAGCGTCATCGCCAACACTGTTATCTAAAACACTGTCCTCTTCCTCTGGCTCGGCAATCCGGGCCAGACTCACCAGATTCTCATTGTCCTTGAGGCGAATAATTCGCACACCCTGAGTGTTGCGGCCGACCACTGAGACCTCGTCACCGCGAGTACGCACCATGGTACCCTGGTCAGAAATAAGCATGATCTCATCGCCGGTAAATAGCTGGGTAGCACCCACTAGAGGGCCGTTACGCTCACTGGCCTGGATAGCAATCATACCCTTACCACCGCGACCCTTAGTCGGAAACTCAGTGACATGAGTGCGCTTGCCGTAACCATTTTCACAAACAGTCAACAGAAAGCCATCCTCCCCGGGCACAACCATGGCAATAACCGAATGCTCAGCCGGCAGACGCATACCGCGCACGCCTTTAGACACTCTACCCATAGCCCGGGCATCCGTACTAGCAAAACGCACAGCCTTACCTTCAGAGCTGAGCAGCATAATATCGCTGTCGTCATCGATAATAGCGGTACCCACCAAATGATCGCCTTCTAACAAGTCAACGGCGCGCAAGCCGACGCTTCTGGGCCTAGAGTACTGGTCTAAAGAGGTCTTTTTTACTGTGCCATTGGCCGTGGCCATAATCACAAATTTGTCAGCGCTATACTCTTCCACAGGCAGGATTGAACTAATACGCTCGCCCTCAACCAACGGTAATAGATTGACTACTGGACGCCCCCGCGAGTTGCGACCCGCCAACGGAATCTGGTAAACCTTGAGCCAATACACTTTACCAAAATTGGTGAAACACAAAATGGTGGCGTGAGTACTAGCAACCAAAAGATGCTCGACAAAATCTTCTTCTTTGACTGCTGTCGCCGATTTACCCATGCCGCCGCGACGCTGGGCCTGATAATCACTTAAAGGCTGAGTCTTAGCGTAACCGCCATGGGAAACTGTCACCACGCGATCTTCTTCGGTAATCAAATCCTCTACTGTTAAATCATGCAGAGACTCAATAATTTCAGTGCGCCTAGCATCGCCAAACTCTTCGACAACGGCCTCGAGCTCTTCCCGAATAAGGGTCATAAGACGATTAATATCACCCAGAATGTCCTGATATTCTGCAATCTCTTCCAACTTGACTGCAAACTCATCGATAATCTTGTCGCTCTCCATGCTCGTAAGCCGGTGCAGACGCAGCTCAAGAATATCTTTAGCCTGCTCCTGGGACAAAAAGTACTGCCCATCATGTAGGCCGAACTGCTCCTCAAGCCATTCAGGACGGGATGCGTGAGGACCTGCACGCTCGAGCATCGCAACCACAGTCCCTGGGTTCCAGCCCCGCGCAACAATGGCTTCGCGCGCATCCGCAGGTGAAGCAGATTGCTTGATGAGAACGATTATTTCATCGATGTTGGCCAGCGCAATAGCAAAACCTTCCAAGGTATGCGCGCGCTCTCTGGCCTTGCGCAACAAGAAAATAGTTCTGCGCGTCACAACTTCACGACGGTGACGTACAAAGGCCTCAAGCATTTCCTTGAGGTTTAGAATGCGCGGCTGACCATCAACCAGAGCCACCACATTGATGCCAAAGACATTTTGCATTTGCGTCTGTGCGAAAAGGTTATTGAGCACTACCTCACCGACTTCGCCACGCTTAATTTCTATTACGATGCGCATGCCATCTTTGTCAGATTCGTCGCGCAGCTCTGAAATGCCTTCTAGCTTTTTCTCTTTAACCAGTTCGGCGATACGCTCGATCAAGCGCGCCTTGTTCAACTGATAAGGAATTTCGCTGACGATAATAGTTTCGCGTTTAGTCTTCTCATCTACCTCAATTTCAGCGCGAGAACGCATATAAATACGCCCACGACCAGTCCTATAGGCCTGAATAATACCCGCCCTGCCATTGATAATTGCCCCTGTGGGGAAATCCGGGCCGGGGATGTATTCCATCAGTTCATCAATGGTGATTTCGCTATTATCAATCAGCGCCAAGCAGCCTCGGACCACCTCAGTTAGATTGTGCGGTGGAATATTCGTCGCCATACCCACGGCGATACCGGATGAACCGTTGACGAGTAAATTGGGCACTCGAGTTGGCATTACCACGGGGATCTGTTCGGTCTCATCGTAGTTGGGCGCAAAATCAACTGTATCTTTTTCTAGATCTTCCAGCAGCGCATGCGCAATTTTGGTCATACGAATTTCGGTATATCGCATCGCCGCCGCGGAATCACCATCGACTGAGCCGAAGTTACCCTGGCCATCGACCAGCATATAGCGCAAGGAAAAAGGCTGAGCCATTCGAACGATGGTCTCATATACTGCAGAATCACCATGAGGGTGGTATTTACCAATAACATCACCCACCACACGGGCTGATTTTTTGTAGGCCTTATTCCAGTCGTTATTTAGCTCACTCATAGCAAACAAAACACGCCTATGCACTGGCTTTAGGCCATCTCGGACGTCGGGCAGAGCCCTGCCGACGATTACGCTCATAGCATAATCTAGATAGGATTGTTTAAGCTCATCTTCAATATTAACTGGAACAATTTCTTTGGCTAAATCGACCATAATGTATCATTATTTCCTGATTATTATTGCTCTTTTAGAGTTCGAGTCACTGTCTTTGTTAAGGTCTAAAACAGTCCACTTTAATAACGGCGATTTTAGCATAGATAGGGGGCTAAAATGTCACTTTTATTGCTCCTTTAGGGCCTTGCAAGCTAAAAAATCGGTATACTTCTGGGACATGCTCCGGAGCCACTATGCAGCCCGCAAAAATCGACTTATTAATCTACTGCCGATGGATAATCCCCATCATTCCTGAAGATAAAGTATGGGAAAATTGTGCCCTCGCAGTTGACGGTGAAAAGATCATTGGCATCTTCCCTCAAGCCGAGGCTGCGAGGCGATTCGCTCCGCTGAACACCGAACATCTGGGCAACCACATTTTAATGCCCGGCTTAGTTAATGCCCACGGTCATGCTGCCATGAGCCTGTTGCGCGGCTACGCTGATGACCTGCCTTTAATGCCCTGGCTGCACGATCATATCTGGCCAGCTGAGAGCCGCTTTGTAGACGAGAGCTTCGTGCGCGACGGCACTAATCTGTCCATGGCAGAAATGATAAAATCGGGTACCACTTGCTTTGCCGATATGTATTTTTTCCACGAGGCCATTGTTGAAGAGGTGCGCGCTGCGGGTATGCGTTGCCAGATTGGCTTTACGGTCCTGGATTTCCCCACAGCCTATGCCAAGAACGCCGATGACTACATCCACAAAGGGCTCGCCCTGTACGATCGCTACGCCAATCAGCCACTGATTAAAGTGGCCTGCGCGCCTCATTCGCCATACTCCGTTTCAGACCCTGCCATGGAGATTATAGCGACCTACGCTAATGAACTGGATATGGCGGTGCATATACACTGCCATGAAACCGCTGAAGAGATCGCCGAATCTATCGCCAATTATGACTGCCGACCATTGGAGCGCCTAAAAAATCTTGGCTTGCTGTTACCCCAGACTCAGCTCGTACATATGACCCAAATTGCTGGCGATGACATAGCGCTAGTGCAGGCCCACAACTGTCATGTGGTGCACTGTCCCGAGTCCAATTTAAAGCTCGCTAGCGGCTTCTGCCCGGTGAGCGAAATGATAGATGCTGGTATCAACGTAGCCATCGGGACTGACGGAGCTGCCAGTAATAATGATCTGGATCTCTTTGGTGAATTAAAAACTGCCGCTCTACTGGCCAAGGCTGTCGCCAATGACGCGTCAACACTCAACGCCCACGCCGCGCTGCGAATGGCCACCATTAAGGGTGCTAAAGCCCTGGGCTGGGACAGCGAAATCGGTAGCCTTGAAGCGGGCAAGTCAGCCGACATGATAGCCATTGATGTCAGTTCGATTGCCCAGCAACCGTTGTATAATGTTGCGTCTCAATTGGTTTATACCAATGTTGGCCACCGTGTCACCCACAGCTGGGTAGCGGCGAAGCCCCTATTAATTAATGGCGAATTGCGCACATTGAATGAACAAAGCGTGATCCAGACAGCCCAACAATGGCGTAACAGAATCGCCCTTTAATGCACCTATTACACCGGAAAGCAAAGATGTCTAAAGCGCAAAATGTCGACCCCAATGAAATTCGGAAGTTTGAAGAGCTCGCCAGTCGTTGGTGGGATCGGAACAGTGAATTTAAGCCTCTGCATGACATTAACCCCCTGCGAGCCAACTGGATTGACGCGCTAGCTCCTGTGGCGGAGCAGCACATTCTTGATGTAGGTTGCGGGGGAGGTATTCTCTGTGAAGCCCTAGCGCATCGTGGCGCCAGGGTCACTGGTATCGACATGGGGGACGCCCCACTGGCGGTAGGCAACCTGCACAAACTTGAGTCCGGCGTCAGCGTCAGCTATGAAAAATCTACCGCTGAAGACTATGCGCTACGCCATGCCAGCCAGTTTGATATCGTCACCTGTTTGGAAATGCTAGAACATGTGCCCGATCCCGGCTCAGTAGTAAGAGCCTGCGCTGAAATGACCAAACCCGGTGGCACAGTTTTCTTCTCAACGATCAACCGCAATCCAAAATCCTATTTGTTGGCCATAATCGGTGTGGAGTACATACTACGCATGTTACCCAGGGGCACTCACGAATACGGCAAGTTTATCCGGCCCTCCGAGCTGGGCGGATGGATTCGTGAGTCGGGGTTGCAGCTCGATCAGATGACAGGGCTGCTCTACAACCCCATCACTAAAACCTATAAGCTTGATGAAGGCGACGTTGATGTGAACTATATGATCTGCGCTCGAAAGCCGCTTTAGCCGATGATAAATTTTAAAGCACTACTCTTTGATCTAGACGGCACGCTGCTAGACACCGCACCAGACTTTATTACCGCTCTCAACCGGCAGTTGGCACTGCACGACCTAAGTTCGCTGCCCGACGAGGCCATCCGGCTTTGCGTGACCAACGGCTCCGTCGGCCTTATTGAAGCGGGTTTTAACATGACGCAAGATGACCCGCGCTTTGAACCATTGCGCGCAGAATTTCTTGAACTGTACTTCGCAAATCTAGCCGATAGGACCGCGCTTTTTGAAGGCCTGCAGCCAGTACTTGATGAATGCGTTGCTCGAGGTATTCCCTGGGGCATTGTGACCAACAAACCTTGGCGCTACACAGAATCGACACTGTTGCAGCTGGATCTGATGGCCGGTGCGGCAACAGTTATCTGCCCCGACCACGTCACACATCCCAAGCCTGACCCCGAAGCCATGTTTTTGGCCTGTACTGAAATAGCAGTAGCACCTGCTGACTGCCTTTATGTGGGCGACCATGTCCGCGATATAGTCGCGGGCCGCGATGCAGGAATGCGCACCATTGCAGCGGGTTGGGGCTATATTGACGAGAATGAAGAGATACTCGACTGGCAGGCTGACTGGGTCGTCGATCAGTCCCAGCAACTCTATTCACTTTTATTTAAGGATTAACCTTTGCTATCGGCAGAACAGATCATTAACTATCAAGCGCCAAGTAATTGCTTAAAAGACCGTATTATTTTTATTACCGGTGCTGGTGATGGCATCGGTAAAGCTGCCGCCTTGGCCTGCGCGCAGGCAGGAGCCTCGATCATATTAGCTGGCCGTACCGTGGCTAAGCTAGAGCAGGTTTATGATCAGATTGTTGATGCCGAACTAGCCGAACCGACGATATACCCCATTAACCTCGAAGGCGCTGTCGCTGACGATTACGATGCCCTCGCGGTTAATTTAGACAAGCAATTTGGTCGTCTCGACGGACTACTCCATAATGCAGGCATTTTGGGCCAGCGGACGCCATTGAGCCACTACCGTCAAGATGTTTGGGATAAGGTGTTACAGGTTAACCTCACCGCGCCATTTCAAATGACCCAGTCACTGATGCCCATATTAGAAAAGTCAGGTGATGCCTCTGTGGTATTCACCTCATCGGGTGTTGGCAGAACCAGCCGCGCCTTCTGGGGGGCCTACGCGGTTTCTAAGTTTGCAGTGGAGGGCATGGTGCAGACATGGGCTGCGGAACTCGACGGATTGGGTTCTGTGCGTGTCAATGCCATCAACCCAGGTGCTACCGCGACTGACATGCGCGCCCAGGCTTTCCCTGCGGAAGACCCCATGGAACTTAGATCTCCTGCAGCCATTATGCCCGCGTATCTTTATTTACTAGGGCCCGACAGTAAAAGGGTAAATGGCCGGTCCATAAACGCGCAAAATCGATAGCAACGCGGTATAAAACGCCTTAAGCCCGAAATTATAGATTATTACGAGGTGTCGCCTCGAGCTCTAAGCTTCTTCTCCTTGCGCTGCCTAATATCCTTATAGACAGCCTTCTCACTAAATCGAGGTGGTCGCAGCTTAACCGCATGAAACAGCGATACCACCTGCTTGGGATCTAACTCAAGGAATTCAGAACGACGCACGATCGACGGCAGTTCAATGGGACCATAACTGATCCGCTTAAGTCGATTGACCTCAACATCCTGAGACTCCCATAAACGACGCACCTCTCGAGTACGACCTTCAGCCAAAATCACTCGGAACCAACGATTGCTACCGCCTCGCTCTTCCGGCGTTCTTGAATGCTGCGCTTTAACGGTCTGAAATTTGGCAATGCCGTCCTCGAGAACTACTCCGTCAGTCAGACGCTTAATCATCGCCTCATCAACGTCACCATGAATACGCGCCATATACTCGCGCTTTACCTCATAGGAGGGGTGCATCAGCCGATTGGCCAGCTCACCATGATTGGTAAACAGCAGCAAGCCACTGGTATTGATATCCAAGCGACCAATCGCAATCCAGCGACCACGACTGAGGCGCGGCAGACTGTCAAACACGGTGGGCCTGCCATCAGGGTCCTGCGTCGTACAGACCTCACCCTCAGGCTTGCTGTACATCAGCACTCTTGGGCTGTCGTCAGTGACAATTTTAATTGGCCTGCCATCGACCAAGATACGATCTTCTGCCTCAGCGCGATCACCCAGTTTAGCGGTGGATCCATTGACCGACACCCGTCCAGCGGATATCCAAGTTTCTAGCTCGCGACGCGAACCCAACCCTGCTGTGGCCAACATTTTCTGTAATTTTTCACTCATGGCTTGAGCCGCTACCGTCGTCAGATAAGGGGATTTCCGAGGTGTCCAATAAGGACTCATCAGAGCTAAAGTCTGTCACTTGATCAATGTCACTGACTTGCTCATTGAGGGTCAGTTCACCGTCCAGAGCTTCAGTCACAAATTGATCTTCAATCGAAGGCCCGTTATCGTCGGCTGGCAAAGCCATCGTATCCGGCTTATGCTGGCCACTGGACAGCGCCAACTCCAACTCTGGATCAAGCTCAGCAAAATCTTTGATCTCACTCAAAGCGGGCAGATATTCAAGGCTCTTAATATTGAAGTAGTCCAGAAACTGTTTGGTTGTCGCATAGAGTGCAGGCTTACCCGGCACATCTCGGTAGCCGACCACTCGAACCCACTCACGCTCCTGAAGCGTCTTGATAATATCTGAGCTCACCGCCACACCACGCACTAATTCTATGTCACCGCGAGTTAACGGCTGGCGATAGGCTATTAACGAAAGCGTCTCAAGCATGGCGCGAGAATACCGCTTCGGCTTTTCTTCCCAGAGTCTATTGACCCAAGTCGCCAGCTCTTGATTAACCTGCAAACGGTAGCCAGAGGCTATTTGTTTGAGCTGAAAGCCACGACCACGGCAGTCGGATTCAATTTCTTCAAGAGCCGCTTTTATCTGATCGCGCGGCGGCCGTTCGTCGTCTTTAAAGAGACTGTCCAGGCGCGCAATATCCAGCGGCTTACCCGCGGCCATCAGCGCACCTTCGATAATTTTTTTAATCAAGTCAGAATTCATGATGCTCTTGCTTTTACGTGTATGGGTCCATAGGATTGATTTTGCACAATTTCTACCAATGACTCTTTGATCAATTCCATGATCGCCAAAAACGTCACCACAACGCCCAACTTACCTTCGCCTACTTTAAAAAGACTAACAAAGGGAACAAATTGCTGACCGCGGATAGTTTCTAACACCTGAGACATACGCTCGCGCGTGGATAATTTCTCCATCTCTACCTGATGGCTTTCAAACATTTCGGCCCTACGTAGGACGTCTGCCAATGCCGACAGTAACTCACGCATATCAACGTCTGGCTGCGGCCGCTCGCTCTCGCGATCAGGTGGCTCGGCTCTCGCCTGATGGATATCACGACCCATACGCGGCATTTCATCAATATCTTCAGCCGCATTTTTAAAGCGCTCGTACTCCTGAAGACGACGAATGAGATCCGCCCGAGGATCGTCTTCCTCATCCTCTTCAGAGACCTGTCGAGGGAGCAGCATGCGGGACTTAATCTCGGCCAACATGGCTGCCATCACTAAATATTCAGCGGCGAGTTCAAGATTAATTGCGCCCATCAGATCAATATAACCCATATATTGACGTGTGATCTCAGCAACATTAATTTCGAGAATATCTAGATTTTGGCGACGAATTAGGTACAGCAGCAAATCCAGAGGCCCCTCAAACGCCTCTAGAATCACTTCAAGCGCATCGGGCGGGATATAGAGGTCTTTGGGCATGGTGGTCAATTCTTTACCCTGCACCACAGCAAAGGGCATCTCCCCTTGCTGGTGACTTAGCGACATGCCTTCACTGCCCAATACTTCATCTAATAAGGGCACGACGGCAGAGTCCGCCAGAGGCTGGCTGTCTTCAACAGAGGTAGTTTCAGTCGACACTTGATATCCCATCAGTATTCAGTGCGCGATTATAACCACAATAGCGCCTAGGGGCATCAGGATTATTTAAGATTTACGCATGGGCTGAAAAATTGCCCCGCCCCTGACGGGTTATCTCTGGATTGGGGCCCGTCATATCTATCACCGTCGTGGGCTCAATACCGCAGTGACCGCCATCGATAATAGCGTCGACATGAGACTCCATTAGCTGTCGAATATCGTAAGGGTCAGTCGGCGGAAAGTTATCTTCCTTAGCTATCAGGGTCACACTCATCATCGGCTCGCCTAGCTCCTTAAGCAACGCTTGCACAATGACACTATCGGGTACACGGATCCCAATGGTTTTACGTTTGGGATGCATCAGTCGCTTAGGCACCTCAGCGGAAGCTGGCAAAATAAAGGTGAAGGCGCCAGGGGTGCTAGCCTTGAGAATTCTAAACGCACTATTATCGACCTTGGCATAGTTTGCCAACTCAGAAAGATCACGACAGACTAGCGTAAAGTTGTGGTTTTTATCAACGCTGCGAATTGCTCTGATACGGTCTATCGCCTGCTTGTCACCAATATGGCAGCCGATGGCATACACAGAATCGGTGGGATAGATCACCACACCACCTGCACGGATAATCTCAGCGACCTGAGAGATCAGCCGCTGCTGAGGGTTGTCTGGATGAATAACGAAATGTTGGCTCATACTGATCGCTGTATTGGTGAGTGGTGGTGCTGCGTATTATCACATAGCTTGGGGTATTATTGGATGACTGAGCAAACTGTTTTTAATGCCAGCCAGCGCCAGCCAACAGGATACCGCCACGATGCCCCGACTGCATCAATTAAAAGCCTCTACAGAGCAGTCGGGGCGGCTCAACGGCAAATAGATAACTGCCACCTCGACAATGACTGCGTAGCGGTTACAATGCCTTTCTTTTTATAGCACCTTTTTATGCCAAACCAAGATTCCCTAGCCGACGAACATTCAAGCACAGCAAGGCCAGAAAGGCCGGAGAGCTTGCTTCTAAACCTCGCGTTTAATTTGCTGGTACCCACATTGGTTTTAACCAAGCTGAGTTCACCTGAATTTTTAGGTATCAAGCTGGCCATCGTTGTCGCTTTGGCATTCCCCATCGGTTATGGATTGCATGATTTCATCACTCGCGGAAAGCTAAATTTCTTCTCCGGCCTAGGTGTTGTCAGCGTGACTCTGACAGGCGGCATCAGTCTTATGGAGCTCGATGCTATCTATATCGCCGTAAAAGAGGCCTCCATCCCTGCAATATTTGGTTTGACTACGTTGATTTCCCTAAAAACCTCGCAGCCGCTTATTCATACGTTTTTACTGAATGAAGCCATTTTGGAAACCCAAAAAATCAAAGATGCCTTGACGGAAAATGGTCAGCAGGCAGAGTTTGACAAGCTATTAGTTAATGCATCTTGGATATTAGCCGGATCGTTTTTTCTCTCATCAATACTCAATTATTTATTAGCCGTGATTATATTGACCGCGGAGCCGGGCACCGTTCTGTTTAATGAACAGCTCGGAAAAATGACCGCACTCAGTTTTCCTGTGATCGCCCTGCCCGCAATAGTCGTTCTAACAGCCGATTTATTTTACCTTTTTAGAGGTATCACCCGGCTGACGGGTATTCCCTTAGAAGGTATCGTAAAACAAAAATAGCCGAGGTAATAGACCATGTGGTACGCAGTTATTAGCCAAGATATCGATAATAGCCTGACTCACCGACAGTCTGCGCGAACGGCCCATCTCAATCGACTGCATCACCTTAAAAATACGGGCCGCTTGTTAGTGGCAGGTCCGCATCCTGCAATTGACAATCCTGAGCCGGGCGACGCCGGGTTTACCGGTAGCCTAGTGATAGCCGAATTCGACTCACTGGAAGCTGCGCAGGCCTGGGCCGATGCTGATCCCTATGTGAGCGCCGGCGTCTATGCCTCAGTTACCGTCAAACCCTTCAATCGAGTCCTACCTTAACTGCTCCGACGGGGCCGAAGCATTAGCTTTTTTGCCCGATCAAGGTATGATTCACCCCTCTAAAACTATGAAAGAAGAACTATGAATATCCGACTCCTAGCGATAGCTGTTTTTTTAGGTGCATTTGCCGCCAATATTCTTGCTCAAGAGGTTGCAGACCCTGAGACTCAGAATGCTGCGAACACTTCTGTCGCTGAAACTGAGACTGAGACTGTGGCGGTAGTCGCAGTGCAAAAGCCTGCAATTAAGCCACAGCCGCGCTATGTCTCTGACGAATTCTATGTACCCCTTAGAGAAACTCCGTGCTCACGCTGCAAAATTGTCCACCGCGGTTTGAAATCCGGCACCAAGCTAATGCTCATCGATCTTCAAGACGGTTGGGCATTGATGAAGACAGCTAACGGCACAGAGGGCTGGGTAGAAGAACAGTTTCTGAGCGACCTGCCAATAGCGCGAATACAGCTGGTTAAGGATCAGAAGGTAATGAAAACCCTAAAAACCCGCAACGAAAAACTTGAACAGATTATGAGAGAACTACGCAAGCAGTCGAATGCCCTGCGCGGCGAGCTCGATAGCACCTCGGGCAACAACGACAACCTCGCGGATGAACTAGCCAATATTAAAGAGATCTCTGCCGACGCCATCGCGCTGAATTCTCAGAACCAACAGCTGGTTAAGAAAAATCATCTGCTGCAGGGCGAAAATGACGTCTTGAAAGCAAATGTTAGTGACATGAAAAAAGATCGTAGCAATGAGTCATTTTTATATGGTGGCATAACCGCGTTTCTCGGCGCCATATTAGTCGCTCTGATCCCTAAATTACGCGGCAGAAAACGTTTTTCAGAATGGCAGTAATTCACAGGTAACAATGATCAAAAGGATCACAGAAACGTCAGTTACGGCGATATTTTTGTAATACTAAAAAGGAAGTTTTTTCATGAACAAGTCATTTTGTAAGCTAGTCGTCTCCCTGGCATTGCTGTTTTCAGCAGCACATGCCTATGCAGCCTCAACTAACCCTCAGGTCCTTTTCAAAACTGACAAAGGCGACATTCTAGTTGAACTGTATCCCAAGAAAGCCCCGATCAGTGTTGACAGCTTTATCAAGCACGTAAATGGCTTTCATTATGACGGGTTGATTTTTCACCGAGTGATAAATAAATTTATGATTCAAACCGGCGGCTTCACCTTCGATTTGACGCCCCGTACAAGTGATCGCCCGATGATAGTCAATGAATCTGACAACGGTCTTAAAAATAAGCGCGGCACCTTATCAATGGCGCGTACTAGCGATCCAGACAGCGCGCTGGCGCAGTTTTTTATCAACCATAAATACAATCGGTTTTTAGATTATAAAGAGAGTCGGCCCGGCTATGCCGTTTTCGGCGCGGTCATCTCTGGCCTGGCAGTAGTGGATAGTATTGCCGTGGTCGAGACAACCAAAGTGAAAGGCTACGCCGATGTGCCAGTGGAGCCGATTAGGATACTCAGTGCACGACTACTCAACCCAGAAGCTGTGACGCTTTTGCCTGAACAGAAAAAAGACAAAAAGCCAGCATTTGAAAGACCAGTTCCCATTCGGTAGCGGAGCAATCACATGGTCGCCCTGAGTATTAATCTCAATAAAATTGCCCTGATAAGAAATTCTCGAGAGGGCAACTATCCCAACGTCGTCAGTCATGCGCAGCTCTGCATCGACGAGGGCGTCGAGGGTATTACCGTGCACCCACGACCCGATCAACGTCATATTCGCCCCACCGATGTACGCCAGCTGAATCAGCTTGTAAGCCCACTGAGTACCGTAGAGTTTAATATTGAAGGTAACCCCTTTGCGCCATCGCTTGGCGACTACCCCGGTTTTATAGCATTAGTCAAAGAGTCACAGCCTGAACAGTGCACCCTAGTGCCGGACAATAATGACCAGCTTACCTCTGATCATGGTTTTGACCTGAATATGGCCGGTGAACAATTAATACCCATTATTGAGGACCTCAAAGCACAGGGTATACGGGTAGCACTGTTTATGGACCCTGACCCTGCGCAGATACGACTTGCCGCAGAGGTTGGTGCAGATCGCGTTGAACTTTACACCGGCCCCTACGCAGCCGCCTGGGGTACTGACAATCTTGACGGACTTTTTCAGCGTCATCTGGCGGCGGCAGAACTTGCCACATCGCTGGGCATGGGCGTTAACGCTGGGCATGATCTGAACCTAGACAACTTGGCCAAGTTTGCCAGCATTCCTAGCCTGCTTGAAGTGTCCATTGGCCATGCATTTACCGTGGATTCTCTAGCAATGGGCATGACCAACGCACTACGGGCTTACAAAAAATTACTCAGCTAGGTACCGCCATGCCTGACAACCTATCATCATTAACACTGTCCTGTATTGGCGCTGGCCGACTCGGGAAAACCCTCTGCCACCTATTTGCTCAACACCTGCACATAGGCCACATAATTAATTGCTCTGAGGACTCTGCCCAGTTAGCCGTCGATTTTATTGGCGCAGGTGAGGTTAGAAGTACGCCAGTCGAGCGTGCTGACATCTGGTTGATCGCCACGCCAGACAACGAAATCAAGGCGGCCAGTGCGGTCCTTAGAAATGCCGGCGTGCTTCGCCAAAGTGATACTGTGTTCCACTGCAGCGGGGCATTAAACGCAACAGTACTAGAACTCCACGACTGCCACACCGCGTCAGTTCACCCGATTCATAGCTTTGCCGACCCGCAACAGTCCATCAGCCAGTTTGCTGGCACGCCCTGCGGTATGGAGGGTAGCCGCCACGCATTAGAGCGGCTTCAACGGCTGTTTGAGCAGGTGGCGGCCAGACCCTTTGTCATAGACAGTCAGCACAAAGCACTCTATCACGCCGCTACCGTCATGACCTGTAACTATCTGGTCAGCCTCTTAGAGCTGGGCCAGAAAATGTTAACCGTCGCAGGCGTTAGCCCGCAAAATGGTGCCAACCCGCTGGAACCTCTCATACGCCAGACACTGGACAATTATTTCAACACCGACGCCGTCAGCGCTCTCACCGGCCCCATCGCGCGCGGTGACACAGAGACCGTGGCATGGCATATACAGGCACTGCAGCAGCAGCAAAATAACTGGCAGCAGGTCTACCGCGCACTGGGAAACACCACCAGAGAAATCGCGGCCGAGCAGGGTCAGGCAAGCGCAGAAAACCTTAGCGCCATTGACAGACTTTTAAACTCAGGCACAGACCATCATGACTAAAGGATACAAAATCGAGCCTCGCACCGACAGCGCAGAGTACGTCAAACGCAAAGCATTTTTTGATCAGTTAATCACGGTGTATGGCCGCAAGCCCGTACTAGAAATACTGCAGGACGAGAGCCTGCAGATCTACCGCGTGCACCTCGCCGACTCCAACCGTGACGGCGGAATTATCGACCAGATCAAGCAACAGGCCGCCGCGCGGAATATCGAAGTCTGCTTTCATAGTCGCCCCGCTCTCTCGCGAATCTCTCGCAACAGCAAACAGGATCAGGGCGCCGCCTGCGACATCCACTGCCCAGGCTATCAGCCCTATGAACAGGCACTGCAAGAGACAATGACCGGCGCTATTATTGCACTCGACGGCGTCACCAATCCGCAGAACCTCGGTATGATCATACGCAGTGTTACCGCCAGCCCGGCATATGGTTTACTGATTCCGAGTAAAGGTACCGCCGACATCTCACCTCTTGTTATCAAAGCTAGCGCCGGCACCTTGTTCAAAGGCAACATACTACGCTGCGACTCACTGCTCGCCGCCCTGAAAGACTTTCAATCGCGCGGCTACGCCCTATGCACCCTCTCCTCGCACCAATCAACCCCCATCACGGAATTTGCACCCACCGGTCCGGTAGTCTTTGTACTGGGCAACGAAAGCGAAGGCGTCAGCAAAGACATAATGGCCCTAAGTGATCACCGCATCGGTATTCCCATGGCCAATGGCGTCGAGTCTTTGAATGTTGCAGTCACCGCCGCACTGATCGCCTTTAGGCTTTAAGGCACGCAGTAACTGATTTGAATAAAACGATTTTGATTCCATTGGTTTGGGCAGCAAACGTGAAACCATAGCCCCCAAATAACAGGCTAGTTAATAGTTCGCTATTATTAGGTAACAGATTAAAGTAGGTAGTCCCCCCATAAATACCGCTGATTCCCTAAAGGGATACATAAAAGACGCGGTCAAAATTGACTTTATCTTCAGAATTGGCGCCGTAAAAAAACGCCTTCAAGCGACAAGCCCTTCTAACCCACCGCTAATCTTTAGTAGTCATGCCCTAATACCCCTGCGGATAAGAACCGAAAGACATGGTCGCTGATCACATCTAACGATATAACTGCTTGCTCAAAGCACCCTTAATGCCCATGGCACAGGTAACAATTGTGTAAAAGTTGTCTGTGTAACAACAGCAAAACGAAACGCAGCAATATTTAGCCTATGGCTAGACCTGTTATATTATTGGTTATCACCATTTATACTAGCCTACCGGCGCCCAAGCACCATTATCATTATCATTATCATTATCATTATCATTATCATTATCATTATCATAACCATAACCATAACCATAACCATAACCATAACCATTTTGAACTAGCCGCCCCTAGGTATAGGTAACCTTTGTAGCTGTAACTGAGGCTTACGGCTGAATCTTCTCATCTCTGCCAGACGTCACGAAACAAAATATAAATAAAAATATATCCGCATTTAGGCCTATAGAAAATAGTTATTTTGCTACCATATACTCTCGGCACTAAAGCACCTAGGTTCAGAGTATTATTGTCTCATCTGTCGACGCAACGACCAAAATATGTTCATTATATTTCGTCCTGAATTTGCCTTCGTAGTTTTTCAAGTTTAACGAGAATTCGAAAGAAATTGGTGCCGAAGGGAATAACTATATATTCAACACGAGGCGGTACTTCTTTGTAGGTAACATGGTCTAGAATGCCAAATTTAAGATTCCTTTGCAGGCATTCATTGCCCACCTTAGTCGTTAAACTTTCCATACCGCTTACCATCGCATCTGGCCGGTTGATGCCGGATGCCAAAAGTTAGTATACAGCAGGTGACCACATACAGCCAAAAATAGTTTTAACCATACGGGCACTTCGTTCAGCGGCTGACTTTGTCGAAAAAATTTTTTCTTTACTTTTCATTATCATTAGAAATGAGTATATCCATTTCAATATTATCTACTTGACTAAATTCGTAGAGATTTAGGCTTTAAATAATACGTAATTCTTCGTTGATAAAAAATTTTAACATGCAGATTTTTAGGTATACCTATACGAAAACAATTCAGATATTATTTATTTTTTCCTTTCGGATTTAATTAACCTTACCCATCGACAGATTTTTAACTTATTTTATGCTCTAGTAACGCTTTTCTTCGATCATTTGATTTAACAAAAAGCATAATTAAAATAAATCGATCAGACGCCTTTTTAATTATCGCTTCTAGATAATAGCTTATTGCAGTAGTATAAAAAATTTGCCATATTTTCCCACTAGTTTAACTTTGTAAACCAAAGCCCCCCATACTCGGAAAAAATATAGCATCATAGAAGCGAAGATAGTGACTTCCGACTGATGTACTTTGTTGTCAATAATTTTCTAGCTTGACGCCTTAAAAATGGCTTCTTTTATTTGACTTGCTATAGCTTTAGCGTCCGACATTGCAGTTATTCTTGAAATAATATCTTTTGTTTCAGCATTTACTAGCAACATATACCCCGTTGCACCAGCATTTTTATGGTAGAGCTCATTTAATGCTAAAGCGTGGGACATAAGGCGAGACTGATGGCTCTTTTTAGCATCTGTTAAATCCAGCCGAACGAGCAGAAATGACGAATTATCGAAATCTGCACTTTCTCGAGCTTTTTCTATAGCAGGCTCAAGAACTTTGCAACTTCCGCACCAGTCAGCATAAAATAAAACGCCTAAAACCTCCGGTCCAGAATCTGAAGCTTGCGCTATTTGGGATGAAAATAAAAGAATTAGCGATAATAATATCGTTTTGATCTTACTCATAATGCTGTTCCTTTTGATTGATATTCCAGACAAACCTATTGTGATAGTTAAAAATTACAAACAATAAAAATACGTTGTGCATTATTTGCGTATGCATATCGTCTCAAATAACTGCAGACTTACCGTGGTTTTGATTTGCTAAAATGGCGAAGTCAAGCACAATCAAAAGCGCGGCAAGGCGGTCCAAGCAACAACCTGACTGAGTTGCTTTGCCTTGTTAACTATCAGTTGATGCCCACGATGAGAATTGGTCGGCGCCATTATCTCGTACGTAATACTAGTTACAATGGAGTTGTTTACACAAAGACTTTCGAAAAACTCTTCAGATTTTTTTCATAGAATTTAATGCCAAGGTAATGGGCAATTTTCTTCGAAGTAGCACTTTAAGTTATCAAGCCGATGGCTGATTTATAATTAGTTAAGTCATGTTTTTCTGGATTCCGTTCAAAATCAAATTGCGAATGGGCGTTTAGATCCGAACCTGAGCGGACTATTTATATATCTATTTTTTAAATTTCTGATAATCAATTACATTTTTAAATATTCAGTGTCCAGATACGCACGGCGTGATGGGTAACTATGCACACAAGCTGTTAATAAGACAGTACACTATGGAGACATACAGTGTATTTATTCGCATTGGATTTTGGGAACGAGCTCACACTTTTTAAAGATATTTTTAGGATTTTTATTTGTTTATAGAAAATGTTATGTTGGCGGCCCTGCGGCTCTGGCGCGATCAGAAATCTACACAAAGGCTATCCTAAAAGTACCCTTTTTAGTTGCGCTCACCAACACTCTAAGTCTTGGCGCTATTGCCGCGAATATGCCATAGCGGTGAGAACAGTGCGGTTAGTACAGCAACGGTAAAGGTGCCGGCTGACACGGCTAAAAAGGCGCTTGTTAGACCGATATTTTCGACTGTCACACCACAGACCCACGCACCAAGCGGTGCTCCACCGAATAGGCACAGTTGGTAGACCGATGCGGCGCGTGAGCGCAGTAAAAGGGGAACTTGGCTGTGTAAAATAGTCCGCCCCAATGTCATAGAAAGACCAGAGCAGGCTCCCCAGATGTAAATCAGCGGAAACAGTAGCCACATACTCGGGGCAGCAGCGATAACTCCCACCATGCTGCCGCGTAGTAAAAAGCTCACGACCATAAGTCTGCCCGGCCGATTGAACATCTTGCTGCGTTTCATGACACCAAAATTGGCGCTGACAATACCCAGTGAAAAAACAATCTGTAGTGTCGCATAGAGCCCTGCCCCGCCGTCATAAAGCTCACGGGCAATTAATGGCATTCCTACCAGATAGACTCCGAAGGCTAAAAACCCTGTGGCGAAAACAATCATGAGTAGATGCAGCAGGCCTTTATCGTCTCGAAATAACTGCAAACCTTCGCGCAATTCTTGCCAACTATGTTTTACCGTTTTGCTGTCTTTGACCGGCGTTGCATCTCCTTTGGGAACCGGATGACTGCGTTTGATCAGCACCGAACTCACCACTAAGACGGTCATCTGAAAGGCCAGCAACTGCGGCAGGCTGACGATGTCTAACTGCCCCGCTATCCAGAAGCCAACGGCCTGCGCAATAAAATGTATCATCATGACCTTGGCAACGGTTTGGTGAATCAGGCTGGGCGCAGCAAAACCGAGCATGCTTTCGCGGGCAGGCTGGACAAATGCTGAGATGGTGCCAAACGCGATGCCAAACAGCAGTAATAGATTAAATGTCAGTTCACCGGTTATCACCGAGACCATTAAAACCGCCAGTGGCACCAGATACATAAAATACAAAAAGGCCAGCCAAGTACCGCGATGACGGCGGTCTGATGCGACACCGCCGGGGAGAATAAAAAGCAGATTCGGCAGTAATACAGCCATCTGCGCTAGACCTAGCTGGCTTGGGGATTCCATGAGAACGCCAACGACTAGCCAGGGAAATAATACCTTGTGTAAGCCCATAGCCAGATTGCTGGCACCCATGGCGGCGAGATAGTAACCAAAAGAAAACTGCGCAGTTGGCACCTATTTACGACGCTGGCGCAGCATCACAATAAGGCGTCCCAGTAAGGCGGCGGCCCCGACAATGACCGTTAAGCCAAAGACAACCATGAGTAAGTTTGAGGTGATTTCAGCGACAGGTACGTCATACACCTTGACCGCCATCAGCAGAAAGGCAAAACAGGCCAGCATGGAGGCTATCCATGTTGAGCGCTGCTGTATTTGTTTTTTTAGATTAGACATCTAACGACCTTTGCTAGCAAATATGGTTTAAGTGGCTATCCGTGAATCCATAAGTTGGCTCATCAGCGTTATTAGCTCCCTGCCTGACGCATTAATTGCGGTGCTATGGATTACTGCCCCGCGTCCAAAAACGCCACAAATTCCTCTTCGGTCATAACCGGAATATCCAGAGACTTAGCTTTGGTTAGTTTTGAGCCTGCACCCGGTCCCGCCACTACATGAGAGGTCTTGGCCGAGACACTGCCCGCCACCTTGGCACCCAGTTCCTGTAAACGATCTTTGGCCTCGGCGCGACTCATAATTTCAAGGCCACCAGTCAATACCCAGGTCTGGCCTTTTAATGGCTGCGATGCCTGTGCATTTTGGTCAATATCTGCCCAGCTGACGCCAGCTTCGCGCAGTGCACCAATAATAGACAGATTGTCTGGGTTATTGAAAAAGTTCACGATATGCTTGGCGACAACGGGACCAATATCATCGACTTCTAAGAGCTGCTCAGCATCGGCTTTCATCACTGACTCTATGGTGCCAAAATTATTGGCCAGAGTCTGCGCGGTGGCCTCCCCGACTTCCCTGATACCCAGAGCATATAAAAACTTTGCCAGAGTCGTTTCTTTACTGACGTTAATGGCCGCCACAAGATTACTGGCAGACTTCTCAGCCATACGCTCAAGCCCGATAATTTTATCGGGCGTTAACTCGTATAGATCGGCGACCGAATAGATGGCTCCCACATCAACCAATAGCTCTACTAACTTGTCGCCAAGTCCATCAATGTCCATCGCTTTGCGCGAGGCAAAATGTTTAATCGCCTCTTTGATCTGGGCTCCACAAAACAGCCCCCCAGTGCAGCGCGCAACGGCTTCGCCCTCGGCCCGCTGAACCGAGGACTGACAGACGGGACAGCGGTCAGGAAAAACAATAGCCCGGGCATCGACAGGCCGTTTTTCCAGTACCACTTTAGCAATCTTGGGTATCACATCCCCAGCCCGTCGGATAATAACCGTATCGCCTACGCAGACGCCGAGCCGTTGAATTTCATCGCCATTGTGTAGGGTGGCATTACGCACGGTGACGCCACCGACAAAAACTGGCTCCAGCCTTGCCACCGGAGTAATTGCTCCTGTGCGGCCTACCTGAAATTCGACGTCGAGCAGCTGAGTCATTTCTTCCTGCGCGGGAAATTTACGCGCAATAGCCCAGCGCGGGGCCTTGGCAACAAAGCCCAATCGCTGCTGCAGCCCGAGATCATTGACTTTATAGACGATACCATCGATATCATAGGTCAGGGTGTCACGTCGTTGCGCCATGGCGCGATAATAGTCTTTGCAGGCCTCGACGCCCTTAACCGCCTGTAGATGTTCATTAATCTTAAAGCCCCAATGACCCAGTGTCTCTAGCATATGGGTGTGACTGTCTGGCGTTACCTCGGCTTCAAACTGCCCCACAGAATATGCACACATTTCTAAGGGTCGGCTGGCCGTCACTTTAGAGTCTAGCTGCCGCAGGCTACCCGCTGCTGCGTTACGCGGATTAACAAAGGTCTTTTCACCGGCCTCCATGGCTTTTGCATTGAGTGCATCAAAGCCGGGGCGCGGTAGATAGATCTCGCCACGCACTTCTAACAATTTGGGAATATTATCACCACGCAATTTCAGCGGGATACTGTTGATGGTACGAACGTTCGCCGTTATATCTTCCCCCACTGAGCCATCGCCCCGCGTAGCACCGCGAACCAGTTGTCCGTTTTCGTAGAGCAAACTGACGGCAACGCCATCGAGTTTAGGCTCACAGGCAAAGTCTATTTCACTTGGGTCTTTAAGCGCAGCAAAATTTAAACGATCTTTGAGCCTGCGATCAAAGTCATCTAGCTCGGCATCGCTAAAGGCATTTTCCAGCGATAACATTGGCACCGCATGGCGCACTTGAGTAAATGCATCCAGTGCCTTGCCCCCGACTCTCTGGCTAGGCGAGTCGTCACTTAATAAAGCGGGGTACTGTTGTTCAAGATCTTGCAGCTGACGCATTTGACGATCGTATTCACTATCAGGAATCGAGGGATCATCCAAAACATAGTAGCGATGATTGTGCTGGTCTAACGTATCTTTGACACGTTCATATTCCATTAAAACGCTGGTGGGAATATTTTTCATAGTATCGCCGTTTTATTCAGCTATCTTGGCCGCGCCGAAAAGACACATCGCGGGCACGTTGCCGGTAATGGTCTATGGTTTGCGCGGTCATAGAACTGCGGGACTCATCCATGACATTGAGATCTAATGCTGTCGCCATAACGTCGATCGCTTTGATCATAATCTCGAACGCCTCGACCGGTTCTTCTATATCATCAAGCGCCATAAACAGAGTCACACCCGGTGTCTGTAGCTGACGAATAGTATTCAAATCAAACGTACCTGGGTTGAGCA
>Ga0222630_1000047_pt1 | contig 56051 bp, 52 predicted proteins | sample AntAcemetagenom3_FD_179842 | JGI IMG/M metagenome (GOLD analysis project Ga0222630, IMG submission 179842) | Saline water microbial communities from Ace Lake, Antarctica - #3 | ecosystem: Environmental > Aquatic > Non-marine Saline and Alkaline > Saline | place: Antarctica: Ace Lake | collected...
CTCTCCCGAAGAATAAATTGCAGTACCGTAAAGGCGAGACTGTTGTTGCCGAATTTTGGTCTAGCAACCCCACTGCATATTATATTACTGGCAATAATTACCTGCTGGTTGAAATTAAACATCAACTGGATGGCAGCCCGTAGCGTCAGATAGTGACTGGGATACTACTATTAAGTGGCGTAAGAAACGCGGCTCTTTTGTCGCCACACTAAGCTGGCACACAGCAGTAGACGTAGCCGCTGGAGACTACCGCATAACACATCTGGGGCAAGACACACTCGGCGGTGAGTTTACCGGTGTTTCAGATACGCTGCAGATTAAGTAACAGCAGCCTATAGATGGTGCTAGCCTTGATTCAAAGCTTCTAGCCTCAGGTCTCCCCCATCATTTACAATAATCGCAACCTTGTGTAAGTTTATCTGTAAAACTCCCTGTTTCAGGGGTGTTATTTAACTAAAAAACATTATAAATCAGAAGGTTATGTAAAAAAAATCTAGTCCCACGCAAAGACGCAAAATGTCCTACCAATTGGGGCTAGTGCGACGGCTCTGTACCTTCTGCTAGAATCCGCCTAACATGAGTCGTGAACCCAATAAAAAGGGACATCAGATGTCAGCGTCTAGTACCGTTTCCCCAACGCAGTTGCGCCATGCCATACGCAGTGGCGACCATACCGCCAATACTTCAGGCTTTTGTCAGGGGTTTGTGCAATGTAATCTGGTCATTTTACCGGCCGAATCTGCCACGGACTTTCTAGCATTCTGCGAAGCCAATCCCAAACCCTGTCCCCTAATTGCCATGTCAGAGGCCGGCAACCCTAGTATTCCGCAGCTTGGGCAGGACATCGACATTCGAACCGATATTCCTCGCTACAAGGTCTTTGAGAACGGCATAGTGACTAGCGAAGTCAACGATATTACTGAGCTTTGGCGCGATGATTTGGTCGCGTTCTTACTGGGTTGCTCATTTTCATTTGAAGAGGCTTTAATTGCCGACGGTCTAGATGTGCGCAATGTCAGCGAGCAGGTCAATGTGCCCATGTATGTCAGTAATATTGACTGCGCACCCGCTGGCCCTTTTGAGGGAAAAATGGTCGTTAGCATGCGGCCCTTTGCTCCCGAAGAAGCCTTGCGCGCTGCCGAGATAAGTAGCCGCTTCCCCTCGGTACATGGCGAGCCAATACATTATGCTAATCCCGAGGACATCGGCATTACCGATATTAGCCGGCCAGACTACGGTGATCCGGTTACAATAAAACCCCGCGAGCATCCATTGTTTTGGGCCTGCGGGGTGACACCTCAGATTGCGCTGGCCGCGGCCAAGCTTCCGTTTTGCATCACCCATGCCCCAGGTTGTATGCTGGTTACCGATCTGAAAAATACTGACCTCGCTGTCAGCGACAACTAAGAGAGAATCATGTCTTTACGTTTAAATTGCGACCTTGGTGAAAGCTTCGGCGCGTGGAAAATGGGCCTCGACGATCAGGTCATGCCCTTTATCGATCAGGCTAATATCGCCTGTGGTTTTCACGCTGGCGATGCCATCGTCATAAAACAAACATTGCTCTCCGCCCAACAACATAAGGTTGCCGTAGGTGCTCACCCAAGCTACCCAGATCTGGCCGGATTTGGTCGTCGGTCTATGGCCCTACCACCGAGCGAAATAATTGCCATTGTGCAGTACCAAATAGCTGCGCTAACGGGTATGGCGCAGAATATTGGTGTCCCCGTCACCTACGTCAAACCCCATGGGGCTCTTTATAATGACATGATGGTCAATGGCCATATTCGCAGCGCCGTCATGGAGGCCATTGCAAGCTCCCACCTGCCCCTAGCCTTTATGTTACAGGCCACAGTGAATGCTGACACCCACCGTGAAGAGGCAAAAGCCTTTGGACTAGAAGTGCTATTCGAAGCCTTCGCTGATCGCTGTTATGACGATAGCGGCGCATTGCTATCGAGGAGCAAAGAGGGAGCTGTTCACGGTAGAGAAAAAATACTAGCGCAGGTTAAACAGCTAAAAGATGATGGCACAGTGACTACCGTCAGTGGCCACGTTTTAGCGTTGCAGGTCGACTCTCTTTGCGTGCATGGCGACAATATGGCCGGCGTCAATGCGATTAAAGAAATTCGGCAACTGATTAATACATGAGCGACCTAAACCCCAGCATCTCCATTGCCGGAGAGAATTCACTCATCCTCTATTTTGGCGACCGACCAAGCGACGCTATTGCCTCACAGGTGGCGCAGGTTGTTGAACAACTGCGGCTGTCTATCGGCGAGGTATTAATTGACCTAGTGCCCTCCTACGCGTCCCTGCTGGTCATCTATAATCCCTTACAAAGCGATCACCATCGAGTTCGGGCAGCCATGCGTTCCGCGTTGGACGGCTTGACTGTTAGCCGCGCTCAACAGCAGGGTTCACTGGTCATACTCCCGGTCTACTACAGTGCCGAATCTGGTCCCGACCTACGGGGATTAGCCGATGGTGCCGGTCTCTCTGTCGACGAGGTTATTGCCATTCATCAGCAAGCTGAGTACCGCGTTTATGCCATAGGGTTTGCGCCGGGATTTGCCTATTTGGGTGAAGTCGATGAACGTATTGCAGCGCCCCGACTGGCCACACCAAGACAAAAAGTTCCGCGAGGCTCCGTGGCTATTGCCGATCGACAGACCGCAGTTTACCCCGCCCAATCCCCTGGAGGATGGAACCTCATTGGTCTCTGTCCCCAGCGCATGTTCGATCCAAATTTGACCCCGAGCATGCCCGTTCAGGTCGGTGATCGCGTTCGCTTTGACGCCATAGACAAACAGGCATTTTTAGCCCTAGGTGGCGAACTGTGAGCGACCTAAAAATTATCCAACCCGGAATCCTAAGTCTGCCCCAAGATAGCGGGCGCTTCGGCGCCCATGGCATTGGCCTGACGACAGGAGGCCCCCTAGACCGCAGTGCCTTTTATTGGGCTAATCGCCTCTGTGGCAACCGGCAACAGGCCACTGCGATTGAAGTCACAATAGGCGGTTTAGTTTTACAGTCGAACGCGACAACTCGCCTAGCCGTCACCGGTGCAAAAATGCCCCTGAGCATTAATAAACAGCCTGTATCATTGTGGCAAACTCACAACATTTATCCTGGCGACCGAATCGAATTAGGTTTTGCCGAAGCCGGCAGTCGGGCCTATCTTGCCCTAGCAGGGGGCTTTAAAATTGAACCCATTTTTAACAGTACATCGACTGTTCCTCGGGAAGCCATTGGCGGTCTGAATCAAGATGGAGCGCCGCTGCAAGCTAACCAAGTGTTACCCTGCGATGATACTGACAATACGAAGCTCGGTTACTCCTTACCGGAAAATCAGCGCCCTGATTATAGCCATAACAGCGTGCTGCTAAGAGTCGTGCTCGGCTACCAACAGGCGGCATTTAGCCGAATACAGAAGCAGTTGTTTTTCAGCTCTGACTATGCGGTGACCGACAGTAGCGACCGCATGGGATATCGTCTTAAGGGGGCCGATATTAGACCATCCATTGATGGTATTTTATCTGAGGGTATTTGTCTGGGTGCTATTCAAGTACCAGCAGATGGTCAGCCCATCGTACTAATGAACGACAGGCAGACCATTGGCGGCTACCCCAAACTGGGATCTGTTTTATCCTTGGATATTGGCAAGCTGGCGCAGCTTATGCCCGGCGGCAACGTACGCTTCAGCGCAATTAGTGTAGAGCAGGCCCATAACCTGCTGGCACTTGATGAATACCGAATCAATCATATTGAACTCGAACGGCTAGCATTATGATTAACCTGCAACTGAGTCTGCTGATAGAGAATTTACTCGTTGCCAGAAACCCCCGCGGCATGCAAACCCTGCAAACAGCATTGAAGCCCGGCTATTATCTACGTGGCGCGCAGCTGTTAAATGAAGCCTCCGGTACCATATTAATTGGCACCGGGTTTCCGGTTGCTGGCACCTATGAAACTGACGGTCCCCTGGGTGCTATTGCGCTTTATCGTGCCATTGAAACGCTGGGTGGCCTGCCGATATTAGTTTGCGGAGCTCCTCTGGCCGACGTACTCAAGAGGGATTACAGGGTACATAAGATCACCGTAGGTGAGCCTAAAATAAGCATGCGAGAGGCTCAGAGCGCTCTGGATAAGTACCAGCCTTCACTGGTTATCTCGATTGAACGACCCGGCATGGCGGCAGATGGACACTACTACAATATGCGCGGTGAAAACATTAGCGCAACATGTGCCCGCTTCGATTATTTTCTAACACTGGCCGCCTGTCCAACCATCGCGATAGGTGATGGCGGCAATGAGATCGGCATGGGCAATGTGACAGAGCCGCTGTTGGCACTAAATATTATCCCCTCGGCCACTGGCTGCGATGAGCTGCTCATTGCCGATGTTTCAAACTGGGGTGCCCATGGATTAATTTGCATGCTATCGATAATCACTGATCAGGATTTACTGCACCAATGGGACAATCTGTCCGTATTAGAGTACCTCTCTGCTCGCGGCAGTGTCGATGGTGTCACTAGAGAAAACACGCTAACTGAGGACGGCTTAGGCACAGACGTTACTGAAGATATCATCGACAACCTGAGAAATATTTTTAAAAACAGAGATGACTAAGAATATTCACTATAAAATGATAAATTAAAAGTAAAATATTTCGCTAACCTGCTAATAAGTAGCAATTTTCAGGCTAATGTACTTTGCGTAACTCAGGGCTCGCTGATATTATTTTCCAAAATCTATAGGGTGACACTATGAGCATTGCATATTTAGACGGCGCCTATTTGCCCATCGAAGAAGCCAAGATATCGCCACTGGATAGGGGCTTTTTATTTGGCGATGGTATCTATGAAGTAGTGCCCTCTTACGCTGGCAGCATGGTCGGATTTGCCCCCCATATTACACGCATGCAAGACGGACTAGCCGCGGTTGGAATGACACTTGACTGGTCGGAAAGCGATTGGGCGGAGCTGTGTAATCGTCTTATGATCGAAAATGGCTCAGGTAATCTGGGCCTCTATCTGCACGTGAGTCGCGGCGCAGATACTCGCCGTTTCCATGCATTTCCAAAAAACGTCAATCCCACCGTGTTTGCCTTTACCTTCGACATTGCCCCGCCCCCTGTCGCCGACAAGGCTCTAGCTCACGGCTATCACGTTGCCACCGCGAGAGATCTACGCTGGCAGCGCTGTCACATAAAATCGACGGCCCTACTGGGTAATGTACTGCACTTCCAACAGGGCTATGAAAGAAACTGTGACGAAACTATCCTGTATAATAGTGACAATGAGCTCACCGAAGCCAGCGCCTGTAATGCCTTTATTGTCAAAGATGGCGTGGTGATCACACCTCCTTTAGACAATCAGTTACTGCCTGGCATCACCCGCCACATTGTGTTGGATATATTACGCAAGGACGGCGCGATTAAAGTTGAGGAGCGGATCGTGACGATGGATGAGGTAAACAACGCGGACGAAGTCTGGATTACTAGTTCCTCTAAAGAAATAGCACCCGTCACTCAGGTCGATGGCGCCCCTGTGGGCGACGGCCAAATAGGCGATGTTTGGCTAGCCGCTCAAACACTGTATTCCGCCAACAAGTTTAGCTACTAGACAACCGATTATGTCCAGACCGACTAAAGCGATCATTGATCTTCAAGCACTGCGCCACAATTTCGACTTGGCACAGTCATTAGCACCTTCATCTGACACCATTGCTATGGTCAAGGCCAATGCCTACGGCCACGGCGCGGTCGAAGTCGCGACTGCGCTAGCCACTATGGCACCGGCTTTTGGCGTTGCCAGTATTGATGAGGCTTTAGAATTACGTCAGGGCGGTATTTCGCGTCCTATCATGCTGCTAGAGGGTATTTTTGAGCTTGACGAGGTGGCCCTGGCTGCGCACCATAATTTTTGGCTAATGGTGGAAAATAGTCGCCAGCTGGACGCTGTTGTCAACGCCAATCTTACTCAACAAGTTAAAGTCTGGCTGGGTATGGACACAGGTATGCACCGTTTAGGGTTTCAACCTGAAGAGATTCAGTCCGCCTATAACAGGCTGCGTAATAGTCGCAATGTTAGTGAAGAGATTGTGCTTGCCAGCCATTTTGCCTGTGCCGATGACCTTAGTAACCCTGCGACCTCGCAACAGATACAACAATTTGATCTCTACACCCCGGCTGGTCAAAAGCCACCCAAGACAAGTCTGGCGAATTCGGCGGCAATTCTTGGCTGGCCAAAAGCGCAGCGCAATTGGCAACGCCCGGGCTACATGCTCTATGGCAACAGCCCTTTTTCAGCATCACAAAAAAATGCCGATCAGTTACGCCCGGTGATGAGTTTTGAATCTGCTGTCATTTCAGTGCGCAGTATTCGCTCAGGAGAGTCCGTAGGCTACACCGCCAACTGGGCCGCTCAGCGAGACTCTGTTATTGCCACGGTTACAGTGGGCTATGGTGACGGCTACCCACGACAGGCCGCAAACGGCACACCCGTTCTGATTAATGGCGTTCGCTGCCCCTTAGTTGGGCGTGTATCGATGGATATGATCACCGTCGATGTCACTGATCTACCGGGAGCGGCTATTGGCGATAGAGCGGTTCTTTGGGGGCCGGAATTACCCGTCAATGAGGTAGCAATCCACTGTGACACAATCGGCTATGAACTCCTCACTAGAATGCCCTCAAGAGTGCCGAGAATCTATATCTAAACAGTAATACTAATGGCAGTCACTGACTTAACATCTTCAATCACCACGTAGGTATGAGTCTGGCTAATGCCGGCAATAGTGGAGAGCTTACCGCCCAAAAAACGCTGGTAGTGCTGCATGTCCGCCACACGAATCTTAATCAGATAATCAAAGCCCCCCGCCACCATTTGACATTCCTGCACCTCATCGAGCGCCAACATCTGCTGATTAAATAATCTAATAGCTTCCGTAGTGGTGCTGGACAACTGTACCTCGATATAAGCACACAGAGCCGCATTGGCCTTTACAGGATCTATCAGAGCAACATAGCCGGTAATAAAACCCTCTTTTTCAAGGCGCTTCACTCGCTCCAAACAAGGCGTAGCAGTTAAGTTAACCTCACGGGCCAGGTCCACATTGGCAATACGACCATGGTTTTGTAAAGTCTTGATGATCCTGCGGTCGGTTCGATCCAAATCAAGCACTGTTTTCATAACGTCACCTCTATCAGCCATACATCAATTAAGCATAATAGTCTATTAATACACAATATGCAGAATTAAAAACTACCAATAGCAGAACTATGGAGACATATACTAAGGTAATTACCTGACAATGCCATATATTCATCATAATTAATATAGCAGGTATACCACGATGAACCCACTAGACCTACGTAACAAAATCCGCCATGCCAGCCACGCTGATGAGCATGCTACCGTTACACATCTGCTCGAAGCCAACCCGCTATCGAGAAGAGCCCGTGATCAAGTACTACAAGACGCTCGACTGCTGGTGACCCACTGTCGGGCTGACAAAAATAGCAGCGGGACACTGGATGCATTCTTATTAGAATTTGGCCTGTCAAATACCGAGGGCGTTGCTCTGATGTGTTTGGCCGAAGCGCTCCTGCGTGTACCCGATGCGCTCACGGCAGACCGCCTGATCGCCGAAAAAATTCAGGCCGGTAATTGGAACCTCCATCGTGGAAAATCTGAGTCGCTATTTGTCAATGCCTCCACTTGGGGACTCATGCTTACCGGGCAACTGGTCAGCTTGGATGGAGAGATTACTCAAAATACTGATCATTGGGTGAGACGTCTTACTGCCACATTGGGTGAGCCCATTATCCGGGCCGCGGTGATGCAAGCTATGAAAATTATGGGCGGGCAATATGTTCTCGGCCGAACCATCGCCGAAGGACTCAGGCGCGGCGGCAAAAATAATACTGCGCAAACAAGATTCTCCTTCGATATGCTCGGTGAAGGTGCCCGCACCGAACTAGATGCAGCACAGTATTTCAAGGCCTATAGCGACGCCATTGACGAAATTGGCCATCACAGCACATCCGATACATCAGTGTTCAGCGCCAACGGCATCTCAGTGAAACTCAGCGCCCTGCATCCGCGTTATTACTTTGCTCAGCACGAAGCCGTAATGGCGGAGTTATTGCCACGCATTAAACGACTTTGCCTGCAGGCTAAACAATACAATATCGGTCTCTCCATTGACGCAGAAGAAGCCTATCGGTTAGATATCTCCCTAGATATTTTTCAGGCACTGGCAAAAGATATTGACCTCAATCACTGGCAAGGCCTCGGGTTTGTTCTGCAGGCCTACCAGAAACGCGCGCCGGATACGGCCAAATGGTTAATCAGCTTGGCCAAAGACACCAACCGTCGCATCACCGTGCGACTAGTAAAAGGCGCCTACTGGGATGCCGAAATCAAACACGCTCAGGAACTGGGACTAGAAAACTATCCAGTATTTACCCGCAAAGCTAATACGGACCTTTGCTACCAGTACTGTGCCGGCATATTGCTCGACGCTCAGGATCAAATATACCCACAGTTTGCCACTCATAATGCCTACACGGCGACTATGATTTTAGAATTGGCTGGTGAGCGCGAGTTTGAGTTTCAGCGATTGCACGGTATGGGCCACATTCTTTATGACCAGCTTAAAACTCAACAGAAAAAGATAGCTGGTCAACGATCGCTGGCGGTTCGAGTCTATGCCCCTATTGGCAGCCATAAAGATTTACTGCCCTATTTGGTCCGTCGACTATTAGAAAATGGGGCTAACAGTTCCTTTGTAAATCGCTTTTTGGATCATCAAACGCCCGTGGAAGAGTTGCTTAGCGACACCAAAGACGAGGTAACCCGCGCCTATCCCTACCAACATAACATGATCGTCAAACCGGACCAAATATTCTTATCCGTGGGTGAAAAGCGTAAAAATGCCTCGGGACTAGATCTAGATTCAGCACTGGAAACGGAGTGCCTACTGAGTACCGTCAGACAGACTCAAGTTCTGCTCACGCACTCCATTGTCAACGGCCTAGACGTTCTGGGCGAGTTGCAGCCGGCCTACAATCCTGCAAACCTAAAAGAGCTGATTGGTCATTATTCAGACGCTGACCAAGCCAGTATTTTAAAGGCATTGGAATCCGCCCATAGTGCGCAGCCCGCATGGAACGAGCTCAGCCATCAGGGCCGTGCTGACCTACTTGATAGAGTCGCAGATCTGATCGAGCGCGACTGCCCGCGTCTAATAGCCGTGATTGCTACAGAGGGCGGTCGCACCTTGGCAGATAGCTTGTCAGAAGTTCGTGAGGCCATAGATTTCTGTCGCTACTATGCTCTGCAGGCCAGATCCTTACCGGCGCAAGGTTTGCAGGGGCTGGGTGTCTTCCTATGCATCAGCCCCTGGAACTTCCCCCTAGCGATCTTTGTTGGCCAGATCGCCGCCGCACTCGCCACTGGCAACACAGTGATCGCCAAGCCGGCGGCACAGACCCCAGCCATTGCCGCCTGCGCGGTAAGACTATTCCATGAGGCGGGCGTGCCAGGCGCAGCTCTACAACTACTGCTCGGCAATGGCGCAAAGATTGGCTCATTATTAGTCGGAGACAGCCGTATTGCCGGTATCGCCTTTACTGGATCAACAGACACGGCGCAAAACATTAATCGGCAACTAGCCGCACGCCCCGGTGGACCCATACCTTTTATTGCAGAAACTGGCGGGCAGAACTGCATGGTAGTGGACTCCACTGCCCTGCCAGAACAGGTTGTGGACGATGTTATCGCCTCTGCGTTTCAAAGTGCCGGCCAGCGTTGCTCGGCACTGCGAGTACTGTTTATTCAAACCGACATCGCTGATAACACTCTGGCTATGTTGGCCGGTGCTATGGCCTCGATGAAAAGTGGAGACCCAAGACTATTGTGCACTGACCTTGGCCCAGTCATTGACAACGGCGCCAGAGTCAAACTGCAGAAACATATCGATCGCATGCACAAAGAGGCATCATTGGTCGCTCGTGTCGCACTTGATGACCCCTGTGCCAATGGCAGTTTTATTGCACCCCATGTTTTTGAAATACATTCACTCGATCAGCTGACCGAAGAAGTTTTTGGCCCCATACTGCATGTCATTCGCTATTCTGCTGACCAGTTAGGCGCGGTGATACAACAAATCAACAACACTGGCTATGGTCTCACTCTGGGAATTCATAGCCGTATTCAGGCCTTTGCTGAAACTGTCTTTCGCAACACTATCGCTGGCAATACTTATATCAACCGCAACATGGTCGGCGCGGTAGTCGGTGTCAATCCGTTTGGTGGCCGTGGTTTGTCCGGCACAGGCCCCAAAGCCGGAGGCCCCAATTATCTCCTCCGATTCTCAGCAGCTTATACGCCAGTAAAAATACAGTCTCAGCCAGTCTGGCTCGCTGAACTTGGCCCTCTTCAACAGCAACGCAAGAGCCTCATAACGGATGCTATAGCAGCCATGGCCCAATGGCAGACAACGGGTATTGATAGGCGCCTAGAGATTATTAATCAAAGTCAGGCCCATGCTGTACCCCAGTTAGCTCTAATCGCCAGAGCGAAATTGGCTCAACCAATCCAACTACCTGGCCCTACCGGCGAGGACAATAGGCTTTCATTACACGGTCGGGGTCTGATCTTGTTAGTGGTCAGATCTCAGGATTCATTACTCGAAGCAAAGAAGCAGATTGCTGCTGCATTGCTATGTGGCTGCGCAGTGATTGTCACCGCCGACCACAACCAAAAATATCCCCTAAGTGCTGTGCAACAAGACTATCAGCGGGCAGGTCTAGCAAAAGCATTAATCCAGATAGAGCCTATGGCAGGCCTCGCTGCGCTAGCCCAAGACAATGCTGTGGAGGCGGTGATGGCCAATACTGCAGCTACCGACAGTAGCCCATTGCGGCAGGTAATGGCGCAGCGCAACGGCAGCATAATCCCCCTAATTGAATGGCCGAAAAATAACGAGGACTATACCTATCATTGGCTACTTTCACTATTGAGTGAACGTACTCGAACCGAAAACCTAGTAGCCAAAGGCGGCAATACTCAGCTATTCAATTTAGCTGAATAAATGTCCCCGAGATAAACGGATCATACAGCGCTCAACACAGCGCTAGAGGCACTGAGCGGCTATGATGAGACTAACTGAGGTCCGCATGGCGGCGCACTATCCCAAGAAATTCCTCACCATATTTTTCCAGTTTACTCTCACCAATACCCGTGATGGCCAATAGCTCTGAATGGCTAGTGGGCATAGTCTCTAACATTTCTTTTAATGTGGCATCATGAAAAATTAGATATGGCGGCACATTGTATTCCTCCGACAGCTGTTTTCTACATTCACGAAGGTCTTCCCACAGTGCCTGATCCTCTGGAGCAATCTGAGACTTCTTATCAGATTTCTTTGCGCTCTTTTTAGTCGACGGCGCCCGCAGTTCCTCTTTGCGTAAATGCAGTGACTGTTCTCCCTTGAGCACCGGCCGGGAGAGATCTGTTAGTTGAAGTGCGCTGTAACCTTCCAGATCAACACGCAATAACCCCCGCACCACTAACTGCCGCATCACCGAACGCCACTGCAAATCTTCGATGTCGCTACCAATACCAAAGGTACTCAACAGCTGGTGCTGGTGTTGTACTACTTTATCCGTTTCTTTGCCACGCAATACATCGACCACATGCATCACACCAAAGCGCTGGCCAGTTCGGAACACACAGGACAAGACTTTCTGCGCGGCCTCGGTAGCGTCCCAGGTCTCTGGTGGTATCTGGCAATTATCGCAATTACCACAATGGTTCGGTGCGTCATCAGCAAAATACCGCAGCAGTACCTTCCGTCGGCAACTGGTCACTTCGCAAAGGCCAAGCATGGCATCCAACTTGTGTCTTTCAGAGCGTTTAAATTGCTCAGCCCCCGTTGACTCCTGCTGCATCTGTTGGAGGCGCACAACATCCTGTAGACCATAGACCATCCAGGCATCGGCCGGCTGCCCATCGCGCCCAGCTCGACCCGTTTCCTGATAATAGGCTTCAATGCTCTTGGGTAGATCTAAATGAGCCACAAAACGCACGTCCGGCTTATCGATACCCATGCCAAAGGCAATCGTCGCAACAATGATTACCGCCTCCTCCCGCAAGAAGCGATTTTGATGCGTTTGCCTAAGCTGTGAGGGTAACCCAGCATGATAGGGCAATGCCTTGAACCCCTCCTGTGATAGCCAGGCGGCAGTCTCCTCAACTTTCTTGCGTGAAAGACAGTAGACAATCCCCGCCTCACCTTTGCGCTGCTGTAAGAAACCTAATAGCTGTTTTTTGGGCGTGGTCTTATTGGCGATTGCGTAGCGTATATTGGGCCGATCAAAACCACTGATGTAGGCCTTTGCTTCGGTCAGTGAAAGTCGATCAACAATTTCTTTTCGAGTGCGAATGTCGGCTGTGGCCGTCAGGGCAATGCGAGGGGTCTTCGGAAAACGCTCATGCAGCAGGCCCAAAGCCAAATAATCAGAACGGAAATCATGCCCCCATTGCGAAACACAGTGGGCTTCGTCAATCGCAAACAAAGCCAATTGACAGCGGTCTAAGAGCTCTAAGGTGTAGTTCTGTATCAGCCGTTCAGGGGCAATATAAAGCAGGTCTAACTCACCGGCTAATAACTGTCCTTCAATGATTTTCTGCTCAGCGAAAGTCAGGCTCGAGTTTAAAAATGCAGCACGCACACCCAGTTGCTGCATGGCCCCTACCTGATCGTGCATCAGGGCGATTAGAGGCGAGATAATAATGCCAACGCCATCGCGCAATAGCGAAGGGATTTGATAGCACAGTGACTTGCCCCCGCCAGTAGGCATCAATACCAGTGCATTATTACCCGCGCTAACATGCTCGATAATATCCGCTTGATGACCACGAAAAGAATCATAGCCATAAAGGCTATTTAAAATCTCTACTGCATTTTTAGACATACTGTTCCAGAGGTTAATGCGGTCGTAAGGGCGGTTACAGATGCCACTCAGTGCGGCCGGCGAAACTGTCACCATTATTCGTCAGACGAATAAACGAAGGTACAACGCGGTAGAAATTACTGCGCCCGAACGCTGCTCCAATGAGATGCTCCTGATCAGTGGTTGGATTATCGATCAGCGCTTTTATCTCTGGGAAGCGGGAAAAATATAGCTGTGCAGCCTTGTCTTTATTCTCGACCTGAGTAATGGTCGCCTGTATCTGTGCCCCACAAATTGATTGCCAGTTACCGTTGTAATCGGAATAAACTGAGCCAGCAGCACTGCCTGTAACGGGCAATCCTTTAATATGACGGCTATTGCCTGAGGACAGAAAATAAAGCGCAAATGGATCGGGTTCGAGATCGGCAACATAGAGAACCGAAGCCGCCCAGGGGCCAGAGGCATCTGACATCGCCAGCGTCAGAACCGACTCGCCCTGTAAAAACTGATGCAAGCGGGTGACATCTGCCACAGCTGTAGTAATTTTAGACATTACCCTGCCAGCGTTTAAGGCCATCCATTTCGATATCAAACAGATCCAATACTCGTGCAACCGTGTGGTTAATAATATCGTCAATGGTTTTGGGTTCGGTATAAAAAGCTGGTGAAGGCGGACAGATAATCGCGCCAATCTGACTGGCCTTGAGCATCAGTTCGCAGTGGCCAGTATGCAAGGGAGATTCACGAGGCACTATAGCCAACTTGCGGCGCTCCTTAAGAACCACGTCGGCAGCGCGCACAATCAGGGTATCAGCATAGGAGTTGGCGATACCTGATAGCGTTTTCATGGAACAGGGAACCACAATCATACCGGCCGTTTTATATGAACCGCTAGCAATGCTGGCACCAATATTTTTATTGTTGTGGACCTCATCTGCTAGCGCCTCGACATCACCTACCGCCCAGCTTGTCTCGATACCGATATTCATTCGCGCCGCCTGGCTCATGACTAGATGGGTTTCAACATCTTTCCTCTCAGCGAGCACCTGCAGCATTCTAATGCCATAGATCACTCCACTGGAGCCTGACATACCAATAATAAGTCGCATAGATATTCCTTTTGCTGTGATTACTATTTTGCCTTTTTTATAGACAGCTGGATAGTGAAACTTAGTCCTTAGCCTCTCAGGCTACTGGCTCTGTGCCCCTATGGCCACACGCGGCTGGGCAATAAAAAAGGGGCCTGTCAAGACAGGCCCCTTTTGCATAACAGCCAACGTTTAAGCCATAGACAAAATAACCTTACCCTTGGCCCTACGCTCAGAAATCGACGCAAACGCCGCCTTGTACTGATCCAGTGGATACACTTCGGTCACCAGCGGAGAAAACTGCCCCGCATCAATCATTCCAATCAGCTCATCGAAGTTATTTTGCGACTCCAATGGAAACCTCGCTGCCCATGCACCCCAAAATACCCCCACTAAAGAAGCACCTTTTAGCAGCATAAGATTCAGGGGTATGGCTGGAATGGGCCCTGAGGCAAAGCCAATGACCAAGAACCGGCCGTCCCAGGCGATAGCTCTAAAAGCTTGCTCGGAGAAGTCTCCACCAACGGGGTCGTAGATGACATCCACACCCTTGCCGCCAGTGAGGGCTTTAACCTGGTCCTTCAGGTTCTCTTGTGAATAATTAATCCTCAGGTCAGCGCCAGCTTCACAGGCAAAATCTAACTTTCCTTCGGTACTGGCTGCGGCAATAACCGTTGCACCCATGGCTTTTGCAATTTGGATAGTCGCAATACCGACGCCGCCAGCTGCCCCCAAAACTAGTAGTGTTTCGCCAGGCTGAATCTTAGCCTGCTGCTTTAAGGCGTAATAAGAGGTGCCGTAGGTAATGGCGAAACCCGCTGCCTGTTCAAAGGACATGGTCTCCCCCATACTAAAAGATCCATGCTCTGAACCAATACACTGTTCAGAAAAACCGCCAATCGGTAGCGTTGAAATAACTCTATCGCCTACTTTACGACTAGTCACGCCCTCGCCCACTGACGCGACAATCCCAGCCACCTCAACGCCGGGAACAAAGGGTAGTTCTGGCTTAAACTGATACTTTCCCTGGACGGTCAAGACATCGGGAAAATTAACCCCCGCGGCTTTTACATCAACTAGAATCTCACCTTTACCCGGCGCAGGTGTTGGGCGTTCTTCGAGGGTTAAATTGTCAGTGGGGCCCAACTCATTACACACTAGCGCTTTCATAATGTCATCCTACTCAATTAATCGTTATTATTTTTTCGCCAAATAATCAACTGCCTTGGCAATAAACTTATTAGTTTGTTGGAAACCCCCAACTAGAACCTGCTCGCCTTCCGGATTATCAATGGCGTCCATATTCGCTCGCACATTTTCTGGATTCTGATCTTCCGGCGCCAGGTAAATACCATGAGTCTCATAGATATGGGTGCGCGCATAACCACCGGCACCAGCACAGAGAATAGTGCGATTTGGTGCATCTCTATCACAGAGGGTTAATAGCCCGGCAGTTACCGCTTCGACGGTCATGATCTCAGAATGCTCATCAGTAATCAGGCCTTCCAACATGCGAGTTCCTGCCGCTGGCGACAAGCAGTTCACCTTAACATCATACTTTTCGCCCTCTATACAGAGCGTATTCATCAAGCCCACCACGGCCATTTTTGCTGCGCCATAATTCGCTTGGCCAAAGTTGCCATACATACCGCTAGAAGAGGTGGTCATGACAATGCGCCCATAACCCTGCTCACGCATTAACTGCCAAACAGCTTTCGAGCAGTTTGCTGAACCCATCAAATGTACGTCGACCACCAGCTGAAAATCATTCATACCCATTTTTACGAAGCTTTTATCACGTAAAATACCGGCGTTATTGACTAGAATATCAACCCGGCCCCATTTCTCGACAGCCTGTGCGACCATGGCTTCAACTTGATCCATCTTCGCAACATTGGCACTATTAGCCATGGCTTCACCGCCAGCGGCTTCGATCATAGCAACAGTTTCCAGTGCCGCGGCGCTCGAAGCGCCATCACCAGTAACAGAACCACCCAAGTCATTGACCAATATCTTCGCGCCTCTTGAGGCTAATGCTAACGCGTGAGAACGCCCTAGCCCATTGCCAGAACCGGTGACTATGGCAACCTGATCGTCATATCTAATTATCATTTTGAAATTCCTTACATGTATTGTTTAAGTTCGCGTCGCCCAATCACCATACGGTGAACGGCATCAGGGCCATCGGCAAAGCGCAAAACTCGCTGGCCTCCATACCAGTTTGCTAGAGGCGTATCCTGCGACAGACCTATGCCTCCGTACATTTGCATAGCTTCGTCTATCACTTTTAGGGCCATATTTGGCGCCGCCACCTTGATCATTGAAATATATGGCTGTGCCGCATCAGTACCAACATTGTCCATCAGCCAAGCGGCCTTCAAACACAGTAATCGAGTCATCTCTATATCAATACGTGCCTGAGCAATAATGTCACCGTTGCCACCCAGTTTTGCCAAAGGGCGCCCAAAGGCTTCGCGCTCTAAAGAACGCTCACACATTAACTTCAAAGCCGCCTCAGCAAGGCCTATTGAGCGCATACAGTGATGAATACGCCCGGGCCCTAAACGGCCCTGCGCTACTTCAAAACCACGGCCTTCTCCAAGAATCATATTTTCTTTTGGCACACGGACATCCGTAAAGCGCATGTGCATATGACCGTGGGGTGCATCATCAATATTGAATATCTCCATTGCACGCAGATTTTGTACTCCCGGAGTTTCAAAGGGCACCAAGACCTGAGAGTGCCGCGAGTGCCGCGGCGCATCTGGATTGGTATTAACCATCACAATCATAATCTTACAACGTGGATCACCGGCACCAGAAATCCATATCTTTTCACCGTTAAGTACCCACTCGTCACCGTCGGCAACGCAGGACATCGCAATATTGGTGGCGTCTGATGAGGCGACCGCTGGCTCCGTCATAGCATAAGCAGACCGAATCTCGCCGGCTAACAGCGGTTTTAGCCAAGTATTTTTTTGTTCCTCAGTACAAAAGCGCGCCAGCACTTCCATATTACCGGTATCAGGCGCGGAACAATTAAACACTTCAGGAGCCAGATGCGAACGACCCGTCTCTTCTGCAAGATAGGCGTATTCAACCGTATTGAGACCATGACCACCCTCAAAATGTGTGAGAAAGAAATTCCACAGGTTTTTGGCTTTCGCTTTAGATTTAAGACTTTCCAAAATATCAGTCTGTCGCTCGGTATATGTCCAGCGATCACCTTTGCCGATCTCGGCGTGATACTCCGCCTCCATGGGCATTATTTCAATATCAATAAAGTGTTTTACTTCTTCAATGATTGGCTTGACCTTATCGCTAATCCCTAGATCCATTGTTTAGAGTCCTTCTTTGAGTGATGGGTTTTATACATTTAGCTCTCGACGTAATCTGGATGCCATTCTAATACAAGCTGATACGAAAACGGGGCATCATTACTGATAACCCCATTTAAAATGGCTATTTGACTTAGTAACCGCTCAGTCGCGCAAAACGATCATTGTGATAACTGTAATCGCCAAACATCATCTGTGCCGGACGTGCGCGCTTTATAAAGAAGCCAATCTCATATTCATCTGTCATACCAATGCCCGCATGCATCTGAATCGCTTCATTGGTGGCCAGTTCCGCCACTTCGCAAAGCTTGGCTTTAGCAATACTGGTGAGTACTGACACCTTAGCATCCCCCTCCTCCATCGCCTGCAAACCCTTTAATACGATTGACTTGCACAGCTCAATTTCACTCCACCAGTCAGCGGATCGATGCTGCAGTGCTTGAAATGACCCAATTAAAACGCCAAACTGTTTGCGCTCTTTTAAGTACTGGAGGGTACGATCAAAGCTCTCTTGGGCTATACCCAGTAACTCTGCCGCCAGATACAGATTACCCGCATCCAATGTAGCGGCAAGCGAAACAAAGCCCTTGCCCTCCTCGCCCAGCAATGCAGACTCACCTACCTGTATCTTATTAAATGTGATGTTGGCATAGTTGCGCGTGTCTGTCATTTCAATACGCTCAATCTCGATCCCGGCGGCTATGCGGTCGACCACAAACAGACTTATGCCATCCATGTCACCTGCCTCGCCGGAGGTGCGCGCAGCGACAATCAACTTATCCGCGGTACCACCATCAGCGACAAAGCGCTTGGTACCCTGTAACAGATAGCCACCATTTTGCTTAACAGCTGTCATATTGATCTGCGTGGGTGCATGGTGAATTTTCTCATCAACAGCCAGTGCAGTCGTTATCTCGCCACTGGCAATGGCGCCCAATAATTCGATTTTTTGATCTTCGCTGCCAGCGAACTTAATAGCCGTAACGCCTAAAATTGCTGTGGCGAAAAGCGGCGAAGCTGTCAGAGTGCGACCGGTTTGCTCAACAATCTGGCCCATGCCAACATGGCCGAATTCTAGGCCACCATAAGCTTCTGGAACCAAAATTGCAGCCCAACCCATCTCGGCCATCTGACGCCAGAGTCCATCGGCATAACCCGCTTGGCCACCAACATCGCGCTGCTTGCGCAGTTCTGATACCGGGGCAAATTCAGCCAAAAAACCCTGGGCTGATTCTTTGAGCATCTGCTGCTCTTCATTTAATACTAATGCCATAATTCTGTACCTTTAAATTCTGTTAGCCCAAGCCGAGGATGTTTTTAGCAATGACATTCAGTTGAATTTCTGAGGTGCCGCCCTCTATCGAGTTACCTTTGGTGCGCAACCAGGTCCGTGGTAACCAGCCGCCTTTTGATTCTGCACCATCCCAGACCACGCCATCACTGCCTGCGATTTTCAGCAAGGTTTCAAAGCGTCGTTTGTTTAACTCGGTACCGTAGTACTTGAGCATCGCTGAGGTAGCACCTACACCGCTACCGGATTTAACCTCGTCGGTTACTCGCTCGGCCGTCATGGCAAAGCAGGCGCCGTCAATTTCCCACTTGGCCACCTCTGCACGCAGCATCGGATTGTTCATGCGGCCCTGTTCAACACCCAAAGTTCTTGCCGCTATTTGACCCAGTGTTTCAGAGGCAGGACTGGTCATACCCATACTGCCAATCATTTCTCGCTCATGAGTGAGCAGGTATTTAGCAATAGTCCAACCCTTGTTAACCTCGCCCACGACCTGATCTTTTTCAACTCGAACATCATCAAGAAACGTTTCGCAAAACGGCGAGTTACCCGATATAAGCAATATAGGCTTGGGGGTTACACCAGGCGTCTGCATATCAAAGAGGACCAGACTGATGCCCATTTGCTTTTTGGCTTCAGGGTCGGTTCGCAACAAACAAAACATCCAATCAGCTTTGTCGGCATAAGACGTCCAAACTTTTTGACCATTGGCGATAAAATGATCGCCCCTATCTTCACCCTTAGCTTGAAGGCCGGCCAAATCTGAACCAGATCCCGGTTCCGAGTAGCCCTGACACCAACGAATTTCACCGCGAACAATCGGTGGCAAATGTTGCTGCTTGAGCGCCTCAGAACCAAACTCAAGTAATGCAGGACCAATCATCCAGATACCAAAACTGTCCAGAGGTGAACGAGCATTAATACGCGCCATCTCTTCTTTGAGAACCTTATGCTGCAGCTTGTCTAATCCACCACCACCGTATTCAGTGGGCCAATCAGGCGCGGTCCAGCCTTTCGCACCCATGAGCTCCATCCACTGCTGCTGATCCACACTATCGAACTTATAGTTACGGCCGCCCCAGCACTGCCCTTCACCTGGGGCTGCCGGCTCACGCATTGATAACGGACAATGTTGTTCTAACCAGTCCCGAGTTTCCTGCCTAAAAGCTTGAATATCACTCACATTAATCTCCTGCTTTATTAAATCATGATTGTATGATCAGTAATGGGCGACTCATCCGATGCTACCGCCTATTTATGCGAAATTGAACTTACAGTATGTATTTGTATCTTTCAAGTATTTATGAGGGAAACGCTACTATTCACGAGGCTTATAAGGGATGGTTAGGGCTCATTTAAGACCGGTGATTTGGCCCTAAAATTATCTGCGAAAACTAGATACAAGGCTTTATTACACGCATGATGAGACGCTAGGCTCCAGGGAATTGCTCTTAGCGGTAGAGCTAACAACCAGCCGGCTATGACAAAAGTTGGCCGCCTTAGCCGGACTCTGGCACTGACATACAGCACCTCACAGAACAACTTTTTACGTTAAAACGGACTTTTACAATCGATTTTCCGAAGTAAGACCTCATTAGCTGGTTGGGTGATCAGCGTTGCGCTAACATAGTCTCTACGCGTCAATATGGCTCGCAGCTAGCACTTTGGACTCACCAAGACTCAGGAAAATACTGTATGAGCGAAGCACTACAACAATTATTAGAAGTTCTGTCACTGGAAAAAATAGATACTAATCTCTATCGTGGCTCCACCCCTGAAACAAAAAATAAACGTGTCTTTGGTGGTCAGGTATTTGCTCAGGCAATGCGTGCCGCACAGGACACTGTCGATAACGATCGCATGGTACATTCTCAGCATGCCTACTTTCTCCGCCCCGGCGACCCCTCATTACCCATTCTTTATGAGGTCGACGCAATCCGCGACGGCGGCTCCTTTACTACTCGCCGTGTCGTAGGTTCGCAGCGTGGCAAAGCGATTTTTAATACTGAAATGTCATTTCAGGTAATGGAAGCGGGGTTGTCTCATCAATCTGATATGCCCGACTGTGTAGGCCCCGAGAACCTCGAAGACGACAGCGTCCGCTGGGAAAAGCTAGCTCAAAGCCTAGAAAAAAAAGATCAGGATCGTTCTGCAAGCGGCCGGCCTTCCCTGCGCCCAATTCTAATGCGCTCCGTAGATCCCATTGATTATATGAATCCAGTACCCAGATGTGCGCAGCAGTTAATCTGGATCAAAGCATCGGGATCGCTCGAACAGATGGGTATTAACGAAGATTTTGGCCTGCACCGAGCTATTTTAGCCTATGCATCCGATTTCAGCCTTATGGGAACCTCCTTATTGCCCCATGCGGTTAGCTTTTTGAATCCTAAGCTACAGCCAGCATCTCTAGATCACTGCATCTGGTTCCATGATGACTTCAAAGTTGATGAGTGGCTGTTGTATGCCATGGATAGCCCGCGGTCAAGTCATGCTCGGGGACTCAATCGCGGATCGTTTTTTACCCGTGACGGGAGTTTGGTAGCTAGCACCATTCAGGAAGGCCTTATCCGTTTGCGTACAGATTAAATATCGCTGACTAAAACCGCCTCTAATGCCAGTCTAATCTGTGCAGGAATAGGTACGGCGCTATCTGTGCGACGGTCGACAAAGACGTGGGTAAATGTGCCTACCGCAGAGGGTGTCGGCACACCCTCTTGAAATATGGCGATACCGTACTCCACCGAACTATTTCCTAATTTATTGACCCGGAAGCCCGCCTCAATCTTTTCTGGATAGGCGATAGGCGACTTATATTCGCAACTGGAGGCCACAACAAAACCAATCACCTGGGCGTTTTGTATGTCTAGGCCACCCTCCTCGATAAGGTATTTATTGGCCACCGAGTCGAAGTAGCTGTAATACACCACGTTGTTAACATGGCCATAAATATCATTATCCATCCACCGCGTTGTTAGTTTGCTAAAGTAGGGATAAGCTGAACGCTCAATGGCAGTATTTGACATAATCTAAAAGGCCTGACGGTAGATAGAGAGCGCATCAGAAAGACTCATCGCTCTTGGGTTATTAATCAATAAGCGCTGCTGTAACATTGCCTGTTCGGCCAGCATCGGCAGATCCCTTTGGTCAATATTCATCTGTTCCAATCTTGTTGGCAAGCCTAAATCGGCGGCCAGCTCTAAAAAGTAATCCGCCAGTATCGCGGTTACCTGCAGTGGATCGGCAGGCAGCGACTGGCTCGGTAAAATAATCTGCGTCAACTCAGCGTATAAAGTGGCCGCCTCAGGCCCGTTAAATCGCAGCACATGCGGCAGCACTAGGGCGTTACTAAGCCCATGGGGAATATGATAGTTGCCACCCAGCGGGTAGGCCAGAGCGTGCACTGCGGCCACCGGCGCATTGGCAAAGGCCTGACCTGCCAGCATGGCTCCCAATAACATCGCCTCTCGCGCCACGAGATTGCTACCCTCCCTAACGGCCACTCTAATATTGCCAGCCATCAGACGCAGTGCTTCGCGGGCTAGCATATCTGAGAGCGGATTCTTTAAACGCTTGCTAGTAAAAGCCTCAATCGCATGCACCATGGCATCAATGCCCGTAGCAGCGGTCACCGCAGCCGGCAGCCCTATCGTTAAACTGGCATCGAGAATGATTTTATCTGCCAAAAGTACACGGCTAACAACTCCCGCTTTAGTCGTCTCACCGGTGGTAATAATTGACACCATTGTGGCTTCAGAGCCTGTACCTGCGGTGGTCGGAACCTGAATCAACGGCAACCGACTGCCGGTAATGCTATCTACTCCATAGATATCCGTTAGCGTTTGCTCGCCTTTTATTAGTACCGCTAGTAGCTTCGCTACATCCATTGAACTGCCACCACCAAAGCCAATCACACCGTCGCAATCAAACTCTTGGGCAGTCTTAACGGCATCTAAGACCACAGCCTCAGGCGGGTCGGCAATCACATCTGAATAGATCTTGGCAGGGATGCTATTAGCCTCAAACTTTTTAAGCGCAGCCTCCAAAAGTCCAAACTTAACAATCCCAGGGTCCGTAACAATCAGCGCTCGCCGTATGCCAAGACTCTTACACAGATCAGCTAACTGGTCTGATGTGCCTGGGCCAACCAACACATCAGCGACTGAGCTATACTTAAAATGATTCATAGACCCCCCAAGTACTCGTTATTCTTACTCAATAAATTTGGAATTTTTACGCTATGACATGGCCATCATCAACACTTACTTGGCCGACAACCCATTAATAAACATATGGAAGTATGCCGCAGATAATTTAGGATCGTTGACGTTCGCTAGCCAACTAGCCAGGTCAGGACTGGCCTCTATGGCGCCAGACAAAACATGCTGTGCGACCCCGGCGTCTAGATTGCGCAAGGTATGGTCATCAAACCCCTGCCGAATATAGGTCCCTAGTGTCTCACTATTATCTCTACTCGCTTTTAAAATTTCTTTGCGGTGACTTTCATCTAGAGACGGTAGCGATCTATATCGAATCAACGGTCCCTCCTCAGTAAACTGAATATTAAACAGATAGCGCAGCGCCAACTCGACTTTCTTGAGTCCCGTTTCATCCTTGTCTCCAGCCTTAGATAATAGTGCCCTCTCAACATCGAGAGTACGATTAAAACATTGGTACAGAAGCTCTTCTTTATTTTTTATATGGTAGTAGAAGGCCCCTTTAGTCACATCGAGCGTATGAGCTATCTCGTCGAGCGAGGTTCCCTTATAACCTTTCTGATTAAAGTACATTGAACCAACGCGATAAAAGGCTTCGCGCTTTAACCGGTTTTGAACCTCACGATCAAAACTGTCCAAAGCCTGTTTGGTCATTGGCGGAAAATCGATATGACTGAACTCATGGCGATCAGCCGCCAGACCATTAACTAATAGTTCCAACACCGCATCGATAGTCTGCGCGGCGTTAGAGGTATAAGGCCGCTTAAGCCAGACCGGAAACCATTGTGGAATCGCAAACACACCGACACAGATGATGGCAGAATCTAACGGCTCGATAACCCCCTCAGCAATACCCTGCTTGACCATGGCTTCAACGACCGAAAATATCTCTCGCCAGCGCCTAATGATATCGGCAGCATGGGCCTCATCGAGAGACGATATTTCCGCCAACATAGCGTAGTTTCGAGCCTTGCCATTTAGCGTGTCTATATATTGATCAAAGTGGCTACGCACCATAGCGACAATTTTTTCTAGCCCATTGGCGTCGAGACTATTCGCCTGCTGTGCTTTGGCCAACCACATTTCGCAACTGGAAACATAGCACTGATAAATCAGATCTTCTTTGGTTTTGACGTAGTAATAAACACAGGTTTTTGTCAGCTTCATACTGCCGGCAATATCCTCTAGAGTAGTTGCTCGAGAACCCTGCCAATTGAACAGCTGTGCCGCTTCGGAGAGAATCGACTGGAATTTGAACTGGTGTTGGCGCCCTTTGGCAAAAGGCGAGGCGACGATATTATTGTTACGAGAGTTCATGGCTTAGGCTGACGACTGTTCAATAGTTATACTGTCAGTAACAATAACATACTCCAGTACTAGTGCCACAACGCTGTGTAACCCATTTTGCATCCTGCAACAATCAAAACCACCGCCAGAAGTTTCTGCAGGGTCGACGGGGAAGCCCGGTGAGAGGCGAGTTCACCGCCGACCAGGCAGCCAGCTAAAGACGCCATCACTAACCAGCCGGTACCCATTGGCCAAGACTGATCGCTTGCCACATAGCCGGCTAGGCCAGCCAGTGAATTAAGAAGGATAAAACCTGCCGCCACAGCGGCACTCTGGCGAATACTACACCAACCAAATACCAACAGAATTGGGCTTAAAAACACCCCTCCACCGATACCTGTCAGGCCAGCCAGAAAACCGAGTACCCCGCCCACGAGGGCTATTGTCAGCAGGGCTGGTTCATTAGTAGCCAGTGTCGCCTTGGGAATCATCAGCATACGGACAGCCGCCAAAACTAAAACCACACCAAGCATTAGCCGATAGGACTCAGCGCTGATACTGACCAAACCACCAACAAAAGCCAGTGGCGTAGAGGCTATCACCAGCGGCCAAAAAAGCCTATAAGGCATTAACTTGTAAGGTTGAAAGCGCGTTAACAGCCAAGTGGTAACGACAATATTCATCATCAGTGCCGCCGGCCGCATCTCTTCTGGCGCTAGGCCCCATAAAGCCATCGCAGCTAGATAACCCGACGCACCTCCATGGCCCACAGAGGAGTATAGCACCGCCATAAGTGCGATGGCCGCGAGTAAAACATAGGAGTATTGAAAAGCAAAAACCGAGTCTAGGATCACAGGGTCTAACCGCCTGTCATATTCATAAAGCGCACAATATCGACCTGCTCTGCATCAAAATAATGCCGTTCGGGTTTATTCTCAATTGCGGTAACAATCTTGTTTTTGAGTAACTCATTGTCCCCAGGATGAGCGCGCAAGATCTCACGCAAATCCAAACTGTGCTCATTACCCAAGCACAGCAACAGGCGCCCTTCAGCAGTCATGCGCACACGATTACAGGACTCGCAGAAGTTATTAGTCATCGGTGAGATAAAGCCGATTTTGGAGTTACTGTTGGCCACCTTTGCATAGCGGGATGGCCCGCCAGTAGTTTCTGCGGTATCCTCTAAAGTAAATTCTGACTCTAGCTGCTCGCGTATATGGGCACTGGTAACCTGCGTATTGACCCGTTTATGAGAAGATATTTCGCCTAGAGGCATCTCTTCAATAAAGGAAATATCCATTCCTTGATCAACAGCAAAACGAGCCAGGTCAATTACTTCATCATCATTAAATCCGGCCAAAATAACCGCATTCAATTTAATCCTTTTAAACTGCGCAGCACCAGCAGCGTCTATGCCCGCTATCACATCACTGAGTTCGCCCACCCGAGTCAACGTTTTAAATCGTTCGGCTTTAAGGCTGTCAATACTGATATTAATCCGTGACATGCCCGCATCTTTTAACGACTGCGCCATCTTAGGCAGATAGACACCATTGGTGGTCATGGTTAATTCATCGAGACCACTCAAGGCACCCAATGCGCTCACAAGCGTCAGAATATCTCGCCTAATCAGCGGCTCACCGCCAGTTAAGCGGATCTTACGGATCCCCAAATCAACAAAGGCTGCCGCCGTATCGCGCAGTTCTTCTAGACTCAAAATCTGCTTTTTAGGCAGAAAGGTCATGTCCTCCGCCATACAGTAAGTGCAGCGAAAATTGCAGCGATCAGTCACGGACAGTCGGAGATAATCGACTGTCCGTCCGAAAGGATCTACCAATGCAGGGGCTATCGCCACGCTGTTCTCCATATGATTATCCAGCATTATAGAGCATAGGGTAGCACATCAATCAGATCGCCAACCTGTATGGATTGGCCACTTTTCTGCCTGACAAATACCTCACCCCAGCAGGCTGATGACAGTACTCCACTGCTCTGATTGGGAAAAATCTCCACCCCGGAATCAGTGAGTTTGGCACGCAGATAAACCTCTCGGCGCTCCCCCGGTTTGTCAAACTGAGCCCAGCCCTTGAGCATTTTAGGTGCGGTATCTGCCGCACCCTGAGATGCTAATAAAAATGGTCGAGCTAGTACCATAAAGGTCGCAAACACTGAGGCTGGATTCCCCGGTAGCCCAATAAAAGGCGTTCCTGCGACATGGCCAAAGGCCATGGGTCGCCCCGGCTTAATCGCCACCGTCCAAAATGCGATGGCGCCAGCGGCGGCCACCGCATCCTTGACATAGTCCTCATCACCTACCGACATGCCACCAGCACTAATCACGATATCCCCTGCGACTGCAGCATCTTTAAGTACCGCGGCTGTCGCCTCTGGATCATCAGCCACCGTACCTAGGTCAATCGGGATCAACCCCAACGTCTGAATAAGACCGATCAGGGTGGCACGATTGGAATTATAGATTTGTCCCGCGGCGAGTGGTAAGCCGGGTTCTACCAACTCGTCACCGGTGGAAAAGATTGCGATCTTTAAACGCCTATAAACAGGCACAGTTTTTAAGCCAACGGCGGCGAGCAGACCCATCTCCTGCGCCCGAATTTTACTGCCAGCAGCCAAAATACAACGACCTGACAGGATATCCTGCCCCAAGGGGCGAACATTGGCACCAGCGACAACGCCACTGTCAATGGTGACCCAGCCCGCTTGGTCTATACAGTTTTCCTGCATGGCCACTGTGTCGGCATTGGCAGGAATTTCGGCACCTGTAAATATCCTAGCTACAGTGTTTTTTGCCAAGGGTGTGGGAGCCACACCGGCGGGAATACGGGTACTTAAAGACAGTTTAAAATCATGGCTAACGGCATCGGCGTAACAAAAGGCATAGCCATCCATTGCGCTATTATCCGCTGGCGGCACCGAGATTGGCGAGATGATATCTGTCGCCAAAATACGACCAAGGCTGCCCGTAACCAGCACCGACTCCATCTCAGTGGGCCTTGCTGCAGCTGAGGTTAATCGATTAATTGCTTCAGTAACTGTGAGCATTATTGACCTTTTTTGCGCACATGCTGAACAAAGTTACAGGGCTGAAAACGGCTATCTAGCTGTTCTCGAATAATACCGTTCCACGCCGTTTTGCAGGCACCGGTCGAGCCGGGCACGCAGAATATAGCCGTGTTGTTCGACAGGCCAGCCAAACAGCGCGACTGCACCGTTGACGTACCGATCTCAGTGTAAGAGAGTTGTCGAAACAGTTCACCGAAGCCTTCGATATGCTTATCAAAAAGGGGCGACAGTGCTTCGGGCGTACTGTCACGTCCAGTAAAGCCCGTGCCTCCGGTAGTCAAAATAACCTCAACATCCGGATCGGCAATCCAAATGGACACAGCCGATCTCATCAGATAAACATCATCAATGACCAGCTTGCGATCGGCCAGATAATGGCCCTCGGCCTCTAGAGCCTGCTGTAAAAACTGGCCACTGGTATCCGTGTCTAGACTGCGAGTGTCTGAGACTGTGAGTATCGCTATTTTAACAAAACGTCTTGGAGCTGATGCATCATGGCCCACTTTTTATTACTCCTATAATCGTTTACTTAGTTGCGCAGACCGCACAGCCAATTTTTGCTGCCGACGTCAGGCTTAGCCATCGGCCCGCCTTGCCATCATAACGTTGCATCTCACCATGCTGCTTAAAATAGCCGAGCAGTATTCGAATCACTGTTGTCGCCTGCAGGCTGCCCATGGCACCCAAAACCGGCCCCACCACACCAGAGTTGCCACAGTTAATCATCGGTTCTGGAGTACTCTTATCAATAATACAGTTCAAACAGAGGGTACGATTATGAGCAAAATCAAAGGCAATCAACTGGCCTTCCCAACCAATGGCTGAGGCACTCACAAACGGAATACTCTGTTGCTGACAATGCGCGTTAAGCAAATGTCGAGTGGCCAAATTATCCGTACAGTCAACCACCAGGCTATAGTCATCATCCAACACCACCGTCGATACTCGCTCTGAGTAGGTATTAATGACCACCTCAGAATTTAATGCCTGCAACGTCTCTTTGGCACAGGCTACTTTGAGTTCGCCACAATCCTCAGGTCGATACAGAATCTGACGCTGTAGATTACTAGTATCAATTGTATCAGCATCGCACAGGCTCAACTTACCTATACCCGCCGCCGCCAGATACAAAGACACCGGGCAACCCAGCCCGCCAAGCCCAACAATTAACACATGCGCATTTAAAAGCGTTTCCTGTCCCTGCTCTGCAATATCATCCATCAGGAGGTGACGACTGTAACGCAAAAACTGTTGGTCACTTAAGGGCATACTATTGCCTCTGCCACGGCCAAATCTTCCTCAGTATTAATATTAAAAAATGGGTCTACGGCCTGTTCCGCCCAATCGACATAGACCGTATGTAGCACATCAAACAGAGTCTTAAACCCACCCTGCTTTCGTACTAGTAGCGCCTGTTCAACTATCGGAATAACTCGCTTGTGCCAAAGCGAAAATGTAGGCTGGAGAAACCCTCTGTACTGAATACAGGCGCAGTCTGAATCTGCTATAACGATTTGTCGGCTCAGCTCAACCACAAGGTTAGCAGGAACAAACGGCCCATCACAGGGCACCACCACTAAATACTCCGCGTCGCTGAGCATACGACTGACTAACGCACTATAGAGACCGGTTAAAGGTCCCTGAAAGTCAGCCAGCGCATCTTCAATAATAGGATACTGCAGGTCACCCAAAGCCGCAGGATCTCCATTCACACACAGAGTCTGCACCTGAGGGGCCAGACGCTCAATGACATGGTGCAATAGAGGCCTGCCGCCCAGAACAGCATGCACCTTATTGGTCGCCCCCATTCTGCTGGAACGACCCGCCGCCAAAATTAAGCCATCAACTTTCATTAGACTCCCAGCCCGCTGCAGCGTCGGCATCAGAGTCTTTACTGTCTACCCAAAACTGCTTGCCATCCTGACTGACCTGCTTCCAAAACGTGGCCTTGGCCTTTAAATAATCCATTAAAAATTGTGCTGCGTAAAAACCATCCCCTCTGTGTTCACTGGCCACACCAACAAAGACAATCTGATCTGAGGGCAGTAATCGACCTACTCGATGAATGACCGTGATACCGATCAGATTCCAACGTACATTGGCCTGATCAATGATGTCCTGTAGAAGATTCTCAGTCATACCCGGATAATGCTGTAATGACAGGGACTCAATCGAAGACTCGTGTTCCAGTTCGCGTACCAGACCCGAGAACGTCACCACCGCGCCGACAGTCCCTGACAAGCCACGCAGTAATTGGTATTCCTGCGTCAGATCAAAGTCTTCTGTTTGGATGCGAATGGTATCCACTGTGCTTAGCCCCCTGTCACCGGAGGTAAAAATGCCACCTCACTGCCATCAACTAACCTCTGATCCCAGTCGACAATCATTTTGTTAACCGACACCAGTATCTGAGGCTCCGAAAGAGCCACGGCCAGCAATGGAAAATCCATAGCTAGCAGGCGAAGAATATCCGCGGGGGTTTCGGCCACTATGGTCGTGGGCACATTCTCAGCGAGATCGCCAAGACGGCCAAAAAATAGCAGATGAATCATGAGGCTGTCCAAACACCCGACTTACCGCCAGATTTTTCCAGTAGTTTGGTATCTCGAATAATAATACCCTTATCTAGCGCTTTACACATGTCATAAACCGTTAACGCTGCGACAGAAGCTGCGGTTAGAGCCTCCATCTCGACCCCAGTTTTACCTGTAGTTTTACAGACTGCAGTAATAATCACATCATTACCCTGTAACACAATATCCACGCTAATCTTAGAAAGTGGCAGCGGATGGCACAGTGGGATCAACTCACTACACTTTTTAGCTGCCTGAATACCGGCAATTCTTGCTGTCGCATATAAATCTCCCTTAGGTAGATTATCATCGCCAATAGCTGAAACTACGGCTGTCGTCAGCGCTAAACGAGACTGAGCAGTAGCGGAGCGAACCGTATCCACCTTATCCGATACATCCACCATATGGGCTTCGCCGTTGGTGTTTAGGTGAGTCAAATTTGGCATAGATTTCATTAACCGTCAAAGTTCAAAGTCAGGAAGCATTATGGCAAATCTGGAAGTCGAATACATGCTTTAAGGCAACTATGATGCAGGTTATATGACCGACAGCCAAGTGGCCGGCCATGGTCAGGAAGTCGATGATATTGGCAGACTGGGGCTGAGTTCAAAAGATCAGTGCGCACCACTTACTCTCTTGTCGTAATCGCCCCAGACAGGCCTCAGTATTCGCTGACAGATTGACTTAAATGGTCAGCTGCACCTCAGAAATAGCCTTCAGACCCCCTATTAATAACCTTTTATAGATTCTTCTACGCCTAAGGTATCAGAGCCACTGATTAACTAAACAGGTGAAATATTGGTCACTGAAAATACCGCTAGTGCGCCGCTTTGTAAGATGTTTGCCCTAACCACCATAGCAAGAAATTATACTATCAAGTTCAATAACATGATCTCAGAGTGTTGCACCCATGGCATAGATAAAAAGATACAAACTCTACCATTTATAGTCCCCACGTTTTATGACAGGAAGGCTAAAAAAAGCTAGTAGTCTGATCCAGAGAAAACCGGCCAATGTCAGGAACTGTCGCCCCCTCCGCAGGGTAACCGGTCACTAACAATAAAAAGGGTCGCTCATGGCTTGGACGTTCTAGAATCTCGGTTAAAAACTTCATTGGACTCGGGGTATGGGTTAGTGTCGCCAACCCCGCTTGATGGAGCGCAGTAATCAACATGCCTGTCGCTATACCCACAGATTCAGAGGTATAGTAGTTTTTATGTTTCTGGCCATTGGCATCAACACTCACCTTCTTTAAAAAAATCGCTATCAGGGCTGGGGCCGTTTCCAAAAAAGGTTTTTTTTCGTCAGTACCCAAAGGCGCTAATGCCTGCAACCATTCATCAGAGGCACGATTGGCATAAAGTTCATGTTCCTCGATCTCAGCTGCTGCACGAATCTTGCTCTTAACTGCCGCATCCTGCACCACCACGAAATGCCAAGGCTGCATGTTGGCGCCACTGGGCGCCGTGCCGGCGGCCAGAACTGCGTGCTCTATCACGGACTGCGGGATGGGCTTATTAGAGAAATCACGCACCGATCGGCGTTTGGCCATCTGCTCATAAAACATCCGCGCAGAGGTGATCATAGCGTCCTCTGTCTGGGGAGAGAAATCTAGAGGAACGAAGGATTCTGATATAGCCATGCGAGGCACCTTGCCGTGTGAGAGGTCAATTATTACTTATCTTTACCCTAACTGATACAGGCCAACACAATAGTCATAGTCTTACCAAGGTACCCATGTCGTGCCGCCAAATCTATTGGCTGAATTTCGCGGCCCGATGACTGAATCACCCCTTCGTAGCAAATAGATAGGCAAAACACCACGTTATGTTGCCATGTTATGGGCGCAGATATAGAAAATATTGCCACAAATACAATTCCCGACTAGTCAAATCCCTCGAGCAGTTTATACTCAGCCCAAGTTTGCCGAGATTGAAACAAACTAAAGTCTACCAATGCCTTGACTCGACATGTGGCCAATATTGCGGCGGACTTAAATATTGAAAACAAAATTGACTATTTTTTAAGCGAACAAAAGGTCCACCACAATGCAGCTTACTAAGCTAACTAAAATACTTTTCGCAATGGCGCTTGTGTTGGGTATAACCTTTCTTATTTTCTATATGACTCCACCTGAACCTGAATTGCCACCCATGACCATACAAGAAAAAAAGGCGAGATTTAGCGCGTTAGTGATTCCCGCCGTTAATACTGTTTACTCCGACCTGATGATCCGGCACCAAGAAATTTCAATAATACTAGCAACAGGAAAAAGCAATAGTGAAATTGATAAACTAAGAGTTGAATATAAGGCGATGACCAACAGTGAGTTGCTTATGGCGCTAAAGCCTCACCCTAGGAGTATTGCAATAGCACAGGCTGCCATGGAGAGCTCTTGGGCAACTTCTCGTTTTTTTAGTGAGGCCAATAATATTTTTGGTGTATGGTCTTTTGACGAAGATGAGCCTCGCATAGCCGCCTTGCAAAAGCGTGGAGATAAGACCATCTGGTTAAAGAAATACAACTCTGTCGAAGCCGCGGTCTATGATTATTATCGCACCTTAGCCAGAAGCAGCGCCTTTGCTGAGTTTCGAAAGACAAAAATGACTACTGACGATCCTTTTTTATTGGTAAAAAAACTAGACCGTTACTCAGAAAAAGGTAGTTTATATGGCGAAGAATTAGCCGCTATCATTCGCTTTAATAAGTTTAATGATTATGATGTCAATTAGAATTCTCGTCGCATTAAACTATAGCCCTGAATAACTGCATGTTACATCTTTCAGGCATAGGTGTTTTCGTCTGTTTAGAAAGGCTTTAACTCTGGGTCCCTATGCTTAAATCATGGTGTGGCGGAAAGGGATTTTTTAAATTGAATGCAGTTGATAACAAACCGGCTATCTAAAGCCCAATACTACGCTTAGAGATAAAGGGGCACTTCAACGATGACCGATACGATGATTCTACATCACTATGAGGCTTCTCCTTATGCCGAGAAAATTCGATTAATGTTTGGGCTAACTAACGCCCATTGGCATTCGTTACTCTCGCCAGTTCAGCCCCCCCGACCTAGCTTAGACCCTCTAACAGGTGGTTACCGTCGGATACCTGTTGCCCAGTTAGGTGCAGATATCTTTTGTGATACAGCGATTATTGCTCGAGAGGTTGCTATGGCTACCGGCTGCCAGGCACTTGATCCGACTAGAGTCGATCCGGCGTCTGCGGTGCTGATGAAGCAAGCAGAACAGGAGACGTTCTTTGCCGCGATTGGTGCCGTTAAACCGCTGCGACTGCTAGGTACGATGATCCGCCAATTCGGTCCCATAGGTACCTATCGTTTTGCCAAAGATAGAGCGGGTTTGTTAAAGGGCGGTACAGCACGTCCACCAAAGGGTTCGCAGTCTCAGGCAGTATTGGATTCACTGGTCACTGCTCTGGAAATAAAATTATCAGGACAACTATGGGTTGGCGGTGACGCCGCTTCGGTAGCCGATTTCGCTATATATCACCCGCTCTGGCTCTACGTTAGCTGCAATCGGCGTCCGCTGAAAGCTGGGGTTCACGTTATAGACTGGTACCACCGCATCAGCGAAATTGGGCACGGTCGGCGGGAGGAAATTACGCAGGACGTTGCCTTTTCCGTGGCACGTAATTCAGAGCCCCGCTCGCTGCCAGACAGCGTCCAAAACAAAACAGTAAAAATTGGTGGGCTAGTTGAGGTAGCACCTTCAGACTATGGCGTTTTACCGGTCACAGGCAATCTAGCCGCCATGACAGAGGAGAGGATAATCATCGCTAGAAAAACTACCGAATTTGGCAATCTGAATGTTCATTTCCCCCGGGAAGGCTATACACTTGCTCCTAAATAAACGCATAGGCGCTTACGCCTAGTCGCCGCGGACCTCAGGGTCGGGTCACAAAAAAAGTACTAGGTAATAAAGGTGCTTGGACTCGACCATTCATAGCCTATTCTATTGCCGATTTTGCGGAACCTGCAGAAGAAACAATGGCCGTTCTCATCAATGGCCTTTCTTTATTATCATACAGTCTTGGCTTGGCATTTGGATGGCCGGCCATTAATAAGACTCATGCAATAAGTTAACGACAGTTTAGGCGGATCGACCCTTGAGGGGCAGTAATGCGCACGTCAAGACGTCGTACGCTACCTGAGGTGTAAGAGTATTAGGTAGTAGAGGCCTTTTATGAGCTTTTTTATTAATACTGGGTTGGTCATCATTGCTCGGGGGCTGTCTCGTTGGTTCACTAATTATATGTTTTCTATCAATCAATATCGCTGACAACGGGCTATGATTAGATATCTCAGTCAATGACTTTCAGCGTGATCATGTCGCTATTATTTATTGGGTAAAACCGCTTGCCTACTATCTGTTACCCGATAATCTAGCGACATGGCTGCTTAACTTGCCCACTATCGTCTTCTTTCCAGTTCGATTCATAACCAGTACATTCATAGGATGGTGGGCATTTTCGCAAGCAGCAAAACTGACCATCATCCCTGCCCCCATTTAACATTTAATGTGATCAGCGATGGATGTTATAGACGAATATTGGAACTTTTACCGGACTGAGGGATTATAAAAAGCCCTTTATTAGAGACATCGAGATTCGGACTAGGCCCGTTTTGCTTCCTGAACTTTCAGCAGATTTTTAATCGCGATCTGTGCGATGGGAGTTAGGCCGACGTCAGCATATGATAGCTGTTCGGTAATAAGGTTTTTCATCGGTGGCGACCAGAATTTTTCTAAGTGCTGCGCGACCTGATCCCCAACCATGTTTTCATCACCATTGGCCTGCATGTTTAACACGATTTGATTAACCATCTGTACTAAGCGGTCGACTTTTTTGTCTGACATTATCTCGTTACTCACTTATTATTCTGTTGTTAGATGAATACGTTTTTAATCTTTTTATAATTTTATTTTAATCTATAGCCATTGGCATAAATCACATGTCGTCCTAACCTTGAAAACCCCACCAGCGTTATGCCCGATTGCTCGGCTAATTCAATGGCTAGCGAGGTAGGCGCGGATACGGCCACTAGCAGCGGAATGTTAGCGCTCGCTGCTTTCGATACCATTTCATAGCTGGCTCGACTGGTAACTAGTATAAAGCCAACTGCAGGTGGCTGCTTACGAGTCGCACCGAGCAGCTTATCTAGCGCATTGTGGCGACCCACATCTTCCCGTAATAACTGTATTTCGCCGTCGCTATTACACCAGGCCGCACCGTGCACAGCTCCGGTGCTCTGCTGTAGTGTTTGATGACCCTTCAACGCGCCGATCGCTCTTTGCAATGCTGGGTGACTGACGGTAATCTGTGCGTCGATAATTTTTGGTGCGCTGATAGCCTGTTCTAAAGATTCTGCACCACAGAGGCCACAACCGGTCCGCCCTACTAGATTACGGCGGCGTTCTTTTAAGGCTACAAAGGGTTCGGCAGTAATCGTTATTGCCAGTTCAATCCCCTGCTCACTCTCAACCTGCTCAAAATCGAGCATCTGCTTAGGCGAATTAATAATGCCTTCGCTGAGGCTAAACCCTAAGGCAAAGTCCTCTAAGTCCGCAGGTGTTGCCATCATCACAACATGGGATACACCGTTATAAACCATAGCCACGGCAGTCTCTGTAGCGACAGCATCGACACCCTGGGAGACCTCCCCAGCGCTCCAAACTATGCGCGAGACTTGCCTAGAGCCGCTGATTTTCAAATTAGTGACGCGCATCCTGTAATAAGCCCTGTTGCTGCTTATCAAAAGACTTCTGTCGCGCCTGCCAGTTAGAGGGTTGGGTGACCTTACCGATCTGTACGGCGGTCACTTTATACTCCGGACAGTTGGTAGCCCAGTCACTGTTGTCGGTGGTAATCACATTGGCACCTGAGACTGGGTGGTGAAATGTCGTATAGACGACGCCGGGCTTAACGCGGTCAGTCACATCAGCGCGCAGTACTGTGTCGCCTACGCGGCTGTTAATGCCGACCCAATCGCCATGATTAATGCCCCGCTCTTCTGCGTCATGAGGATGAATCTCTAGCACGTCTTCGCCATGCCATTCGCTATTTTCAGTACGTCTAGTTTGGGCCCCAACATTATATTGCGACAGAATGCGTCCGGTAGTCAGCAACAAAGGGAACTTGCGGTTGGCACGCTCAGCGCTAGGCACATATTCGGTCATGGCAAAGAAGCCTTTGCCGCGCACAAACTCATCGACATGCATAATCGGTGTACCATCTGGCGTATTCTCATTACATGGCCATTGGATACTACCCAGCACTTCTAGGCGATCGTAAGACACGCCATTAAATGTCGGCGTTAGGCGTGCGATCTCGTCCATAATTTGTGACGGATGGCTGTAATCCATCTTACAGCCCAGAGCATTGGCCAAGGCCATAGTGCCCTCCCAGTCGGCTTTACCGCTGAGGGGCGGCATGGCTTTACGCACTCTTGAGATGCGTCGCTCAGCATTGGTGAAGGTACCATCTTTTTCCAGAAACGATGCGCCGGGTAAAAACACATGGGCAAATTTAGCCGTTTCGTTGAGGAAGATATCCTGCACCACCAAGCATTCAATCGAGCGCAGCGCCGCTTCAACATGTTGGGTGTTCGGGTCTGACTGAGCAATGTCCTCACCCTGACAGTAGAGGCCTTTAAACTCACCATCCAGTGCCGCATCAAACATATTGGGAATACGCAGGCCAGGCTCGGAATCTAACGAGACTCCCCACTCGCCTTCAAATAGGGCGCGTGTGGTTTGGTCTGATATATGGCGATAACCGGGTAATTCATGGGGGAACGATCCCATGTCACAGGAGCCCTGTACATTATTTTGTCCGCGCAGTGGATTGACGCCGACACCGTCTCGACCAATATTACCCGTTAACATGGCGAGGTTGGCAATTCCCATAACCGCCGTTGACCCCTGACTGTGCTCGGTAACACCTAAGCCATAGAAGATGGCGCCATTACCACCAGTGGCATACAGACGCGCCGCCCCGCGTAAATCGGCGGCCGGAACACCCGTAATACTTTCGGTGTTTTCCGGAGAGTGACGCTCGTCACCAATAAAGGCCAGCCACTTTTCAAATTCAGCAACGTCACAGCGCTCTTGAATATAGTCGCGCGCTTCTAAGCCCTCGTTGACGACCACATGCGCCAGTGCGTTTAAAATGGTGACATTGGTACCAGGGCGAACAGGTAAATGATAGTCGGCGGTAATGTGCGGTGAGCTAACCAGTTCAATCTTGCGCGGGTCGATCACAATAAGCTTGGCGCCTTCGCGCAGACGGCGCTTGAGTCGTGAGCCAAATACCGGATGCGCTTCGGTGGGGTTAGCTCCCATTACTACGACCACATCGGCCTCGGCTACCGAGGCAAAGGTCTGGGTTCCAGCAGATTCACCCAGTGTTGTTTTTAAACCGAAGCCGGTGGGCGAATGACAGACCCGCGCGCAGGTATCGATGTTGTTATTGCCAAAGCCAGCACGAACCATCTTTTGCACCAGGTAGACTTCTTCATTAGTACAGCGGCTTGAAGAGATTGCCCCTATGCTGGTGCGGCCATACTGCGCCTGAATATCTTTAAAGCGTTTGGCGGCATAGGTAACAGCCTCGTCCCAAGATACTTCACGCCAAGGGTCGTCAATACTATCGCGAATCATGGGCACGGTTATGCGGTCTTTATGGGTGGCATAACCAAAGGCGAAGCGCCCCTTCACACAGGCATGGCCCTCATTGGCCTTACCATCTTTGTAGGGGGTCATGCGCACAACCTGGTTGCCTTTCATCTCCGCTTTAAACGAACAGCCCACACCGCAGTAAGCGCAGGTGGTGGTGACGGAATGTTCAGGCTTACCCACCTCAATAATACTTTTCTCCGTAAGCGTTGCAGTTGGGCAGGCATTGACACAGGCGCCACAGGAAACACATTCGGAATCCATAAAGTCCTCGGCCTGACTGGCACTAACTTTAGACTCAAAACCACGACCTTCAATGGTTAGGGCAAAGGTCCCCTGCACCTCTTCACAGGCACGAACACAGCGTGAGCAAACGATACATTTGGACGGGTCAAAGGTAAAATACGGGTTCGATTCATCTTTTTCGGCCACTAGATGGTTGTCGCCTTCGAATCCATAGCGCACTGAGCGCAGGCCCAACTCTCCGGCCGTGTCTTGCAATTCGCAGTCGCCATTAGTTGGGCAGGTCAGGCAGTCCAGCGGGTGATCGGAGATATACAGCTCCATCACATTGCGGCGTAGCTTGCCGATAGCATCGGACTGGGTGGTTACGGCCATGCCCGCTTCGACGTTCGTCGTGCAGGATGCGGGAAAGCCACGTCGGCCTTCGATTTCAACCAAGCACACACGACAGGAACCGAAGGACTTAAGCTGGTCGGTAGCACAGAGCCGCGGAATTTTGACACCGTTTTCGGCGGCAGCGCGCATCACCGATGTGCCCTCGGGCACAGTGATCTCAACGCCGTCGACACTGAGAGTTACAAGGTTCTCACTGACACTGGCAGGCGTACCATAATCTGCCTGCGGTTCGTAGAATTCCAACATCTTAATTGCCCCCCTGGCCAGAGCCAGTAAAATCTTCTTCAAAGTAGCTTAATGCGCTGCGCACTGGATAGGGTGTCATGCCACCCATGGCGCAAAGTGAGCCAAACTCCATAGTGTCGCAAAGTTCATGTAATAAAATAAGGTTATTGTCACGATTGTCATTAGCAACGATGCGATCAATAACTTCTACCCCGCGCACCGAGCCGATGCGGCAGGGCGTGCACTTCCCACAGGACTCGACGACACAGAACTCCATAGCAAAGCGAGCCTGCGCTGCCATATCAGCGGTATCGTCAAATACTACAATGCCACCGTGACCAATCATCGCTTTAATCGCTGCAAAGGACTCATAATCTAAGGCTGTGTCCCATTGCGATTCAGGCAGAAATGCCCCCAGAGGACCGCCTACCTGTATGGCACGAATGGGGCGACCGCTGTAAGTCCCCTGCCCGTAGTCTTCAACCACTTCACGGAGGGTTACGCCAAAGGCCAATTCAATCAGACCGCCCCGCTTGATATTTCCGGCGAGCTGAATCGCCAAGGTGCCGCGTGAACGCCCCATCCCAAAGTTCTGATAGGTCTCGGCACCCTGTTCCAAAATACTTGAAATCGCGGCTAGCGTCAGCACATTGTTGACCACGGTGGGCTTACCAAAAAGTCCCTCAATAGCTGGCAACGGCGGTTTAGCTCGAACCATGCCACGTTTGCCCTCCAGACTCTCTAGCAGCGAAGTCTCTTCGCCGCAGATGTATGCTCCGGCACCTAAACGTACTTCGAGATGAAAGGTTTTGCCGGAGCCCTGAATATTATCGCCAAGAAAGTTGGCTTCTACTGCCCGTTCGATAGCAATATTTAATAGCTTGTGGGCAACCGGATATTCGGAGCGCAGATAGATATAACCCTGCGTCGCCCCCACCGCTAGTCCTGCGATGACCATGCCTTCAATCAATTGGTAGGGGTCGGCTTCCATCACTAGGCGATCCGCAAAGGTCCCGGAATCGCCTTCATCGGCATTACAGACGATATATTTAGTCTCATTGGCTGTATCCAGCACTGTCTGCCACTTTATTCCAGCAGGAAAGGCGGCACCCCCGCGTCCACGTAGACCCGAGTCTTTGACCTGATCGACAATCTCCTGTCCAGTCTTTTGCAGCGCAAGCTGTAGCCCCTTAAAGCCATTTAATGCCTGATAGTTAGCCAGACAGACTGGGTCACCCTGCCCAGCGCGAGCAAAGGTTAGACGCTGTTGCTGCGCAAAATACGGTATTTGCTCGATAGGGCCTTGATAGAGTGGATGCGCACTGACATCAAGCTCCAGGGCATCAAGAATACTTGGGATGTCTTTCGATGAAACTGGACCAAAGCCAATACGACCCTTATCTGAGTCGACCTCTAAAAGCGGCTCTAACCAAAACATGCCCCGAGAGCCATTTCTCACTGGCTCAACACCCGCAGCCTGAAGAGCATGGGCGACCGATTCAGCGCCTAGGGCAAGTGCCGTAGTATCCTGAGGAATATAAAAGATCATTTGTGCACACCCAATCCCGCCACCAGTGCGTCGAAGCGATCTGGGTCAACCCGCGCATGAACCGCGTCATTGATACGTATTGAGGGTGAGCAGGCACAGTTACCTAAGCAATACACTGGCTCGAGGGTAATGTTACCGTCGTCCGTGGTCTCATGATATTCAATGCCTAAGCTGTCTTTAGCATGGGCTTCTAGTGAGCGCGAGCCCATGGATTGGCAGGCTTCGGCACGGCAAATTTGTACGGTATGACGACCTACTGGATGGGTTTTAAAATCATGATAAAAGCTAATCACACCATGCACGTCAGCACGTGAAAGATTAAGGCCCTTGGCAATGACAGGCACCGCCGTATCTGGCACATATCCCAGCTCGCCCTGAATCGCGTGCAGTAAAGGCAGTAGTGCCCCGGGCAACTCTCGGTATTGATCCACTAAGTCACTGACAGATGGTGACTCATTTTGGTTGATATCCAAATCCCCAGGCTCCTGTATTTGTTTTAGCGCCGCATTCCCATCAGACCCACGCCCACCGGCGCAGTCTATCACCATCAATACCCATTTCTGCTTTTCCTAAACGACTCTAATATGCCTAATAAGGACGGCTTCTTTTGCCTCGCGACTACGCTAAAGCTCTGGCATGAAAGGCGATATGCTCGCCAATAAACGACGCTATAAAAAAGTAGCTATGGTCATAGTTTTTTTGCATTCTAATGCCCATAGGAAATCCAGCCAGCTCCGCTGCGTCAACTAACAGCTCAGTTTTGAGCTGTGTCACTAAAAAATCGTCAGCATCGCCCTGATCGACTAATACGGGCAGTTGATTTTTTGCCTGTTTGAGTAGCGCCACCGCATCGTACTGCGCCCAGTTAGCTCTATCTGCGCCCAAATAATGACTCAATACTTTTTCGCCCCAAGGACAATTCATCGGTGAGCAGATTGGCGCAAAAGCTGACACAGATCTGTAGCGACCCTGATGCTTGAGCGCAATGGTTAAGGCACCATGTCCACCCATTGAATGTCCTGAAATCGATTGCCGATCGGCATCAATGGGGAACTGCGTATTGATCAGCGCCGGCAGTTCATCAACCACATAGGATGCCATTTGGTAGTGCTCAGCCCAGGGGGCCTGAGTAGCATTGACATAAAAGCCCGCACCCAGGCCCATATCGTAAGCTTTGTCCGGATCGTCAGTGACCGTCTCACCACGCGGGCTGGTATCAGGGCAGACAATCGCAATGCCATACTCTGCAGCGTAGCGTTGGGCACCGGCTTTGTGCACGAAATTCTCATCCGTACAGGTGAGGCCAGATAACCAATACAACACCGGTACTGGACCCTTTGCAGCCTGCGGCGGTAAATAGACACCAAAAGTCATCTCACAGTTTAACGTTGTCGACTGATGCTTATACCGCAGTTGCTGACCACCAAAGCTCTGATTTGACCCAATCTGTTCCAAGGTTGAAGCCGTCATTTAAAACTCCACAACAGAGCGGATACTTTCGCCAGAATGCATCAGATCAAAGGCCTTATTGATATCGTCCAAGGGCATTTTGTGAGTAATGAGATCATCAATATTGATTTTACCCTCCATATACCAGTCAACAATGCGCGGCACATCGGTGCGACCACGAGCCCCACCGAAGGCTGTACCGCGCCATGAACGACCCGTCACTAGCTGGAATGGTCGGGTAGAAATCTCCTTGCCCGCGCCCGCCACACCCACAATACAACTTTCACCCCAGCCCTTATGACAGCACTCCAACGCCTGACGCATCACATTGACGTTACCAATACATTCAAAGCTGTAATCCACACCGCCGCCGGTCATCTGAATAATATGGTCGACGACATTTTCAACTTCAGATGGATTGATAAAGTCGGTCATACCAAACTGTCTACCGAGTGCCTCTCTGGCCGGGTTGAGGTCGATACCGATAATACGGGTGGCACCCACCATCTTGGCGCCCTGAATCACATTGAGGCCAATACCACCCAAACCAAACACAGCTACAGTGGAGCCAGCTTCCACCTTCATAGTGAAAGCAACCGCACCAATACCGGTAGTCACGCCACAGCCGATATAGCAGATCTTGTCAAAAGGTGCATCTTCGCGCACCTTCGCCAGGGAGATCTCTGGTAGCACCGTATAATTGGAAAACGTTGAGCAACCCATATAGTGCAATAGCGGTTTGCCCTCAAAGGAAAAGCGACTAGTACCGTCTGGCATCAGTCCCTGCCCCTGAGTGGCCCGCACTGCCTGACAGAGATTAGTTTTAGGGTTTAAGCAGTATTCGCACTCACGACACTCCGCCGTGTACAGAGGAATAACATGGTCGCCGGGCTTAAGGCTTTTAACCCCAGGGCCCACTTCAAGCACCACACCTGCGCCCTCATGTCCTAAAATTGCGGGAAAGGCGCCCTCTGGGTCATCCCCAGAAAGCGTAAAGGCATCGGTATGGCATACCCCTGTCGCTTTCATTTCAACCAAAACTTCTCCAGCCCTAGGGCCGTCGAGGTCTACCTCTACGATTTCTAATGGCTTTCCTGCTCCAAATGCGACGGCTGCTCTACTTTTCATACGTTTAATTCCTCTAACTGAACAAATATATTCGAGATTGTTATTATGTATCGCCATACTAGGCCAAAAGACAGCATCTTGCCCATTACAAAATATAAAAATCAATGGAGTGGCGATCTACAATGACTCAATACAGTATCTTTTTATACCTAATACTTGCCGTCTGGCCCGCCGCCGCTGATGAGACTAACGTAAAGGGTCCGATGGTTGTTTATACGGCGAAGAATATCATCACTATGGAACCCGCTATGCCAGAGGCTACCGCCGTGGCAGTCGCAGATGGTCGCATTGTTGCGGTAGGTGATCTGAAGTCTTTGAAAAGCTGGATCGACCAAAAAGATGCACGTATTGATACCCGTTTTTCCGACAAGGTGATAATGCCCGGCTTTATTGATCCCCATGTACATCCGTCTCTACCAGCAGTGCTGACCCAGTTTCCGTTTATCGCTCCTGATGACTGGTCACTGCCCACCGGCGAATTTCCCGGTGCTAAGACCCCAAAAGCCTACCTGACGCGTCTTAAAGAACTAGTGGCACAGCACACTGACAGTAGCATCCCTTTTATTGCCTGGGGCTATCACCCTCTCTGGCATGGCCAGCTTTTCCGCGAACAGTTAACCGCTCTATTTCCAGGGACACCGGTGATGTTGTGGCATCGTTCGTTTCACGAACTGATTGGTAATGACGCGGCCTTGGCACTACTGGACATCAATGAAGCTGATCTGGCAGACAATCCACTAGCTGACTGGGAAAAAGGACACTTCTTCGAAAATGGAATGTTCGCGTTAATTCCAAAAATGCCTTTTCTGTTTCGCCCCGATCGCTTTGCGCAGGGCATGACAAATTTTATCCGCATGGTGCATCAAGGTGGCGTAACTACGGCTCTGGACATGGGTACTGGGGTATTTGGCAATCCTGCCAGTGAAATCGCCCTGATTCGCCATACCGTAGAATCCAGCAAAGCACCCATGCGAGTTATTTTAACCCCCATTATCACTGATTTTATTAGTCGCGGCGTCGCCATCGAGGATGCCTTTAATGAGATAGACCAGTGGCGATCAGAAAACTCCCACAGAGTCTTGATTGATCGTCGCTTTAAATTAATGATAGACGGAGCCATTTATAGCGGGCTCGCTCAGTTTAAGTATCCCGGTTATCTCGACGGTCACAGTGGCGTGTGGATGCTGCCAAAAGAAACCACTACCCAATGGGCTCAGGCATTTTGGGATGCCGGCTATCAGCTTCATGCTCATACCAATGGCGACGGCAGTGCCGAACGCCTGATCGAGCTAATCAAAACCCTACAAAAACAAACACCCAAGCTTGATCATCGCCTGTCACTGGAACATTTTGCCTACACCACCGAAGCTCAGAACCGTCAGCTTGCCGCCCTAGGGGCCGTGATATCAGCGAACCCCTACTATCACTTTATTCTCAGCGACCTTTACAGCGAGAAATGGCTCGGAGCCGACCGTGGCAGTCAAATGGTACGCCTTGGCTCCCTTGAGCGCTTAGGCGTGCCCTTTGCATTTCACTCTGACAGCCCCATGGCACCGCTAGAGCCGCTTATGCTAGTCTCTGCGGCGGTTAATCGTATTACTATTAACGGTAACCTAACCGGTGAACTTGAGCGCGTTAGCCTAGATGCTGGTCTCCGCGCAATCACCATTAATGCGGCTTGGATAATGGGCTATGAAGACGAGATCGGTTCTATCAGAGCGGGTAAAAAAGCCGACTTTACCATCTTGGAGGCCGACCCATATAAGGTGCACCCAAAACGGTTAAAGGATATCAAGATATGGGGCACGGTGTTCGAGGGCATCCCAGCGCCCCTATAAACAGCCGCAATCAATTCAGTGCCGCCTTAGCGCAGCATGATACCGTCACCGCTCCGCTTGGGCCAATAACAGGCGAAGCCTCGCGCCCCTGATCAGCCGCTACCAGATGGCTTATATTGCACGGGCGATTTAAAAAAATATAGCAATAGAAACGTCAACGATAACCGCAGTAAGGATTTAGGAATCTGTAATGACTAGTTTAATTATTTATGCGCTCGCCCTGGCGTTGGTTCAGATTTGGCTGCTGCCAGCAGTATTCAATGTAAAAAACATTGCCTATCTGCTTTCAAGCCGCGATGAGGCTCTCCAGACCACAGTTTTGCAACAACGAATAGCAAGAGCCTCGCAGAATTTACAGGAGAGCCTACCGGCATTTTTAGCTCTTTGTCTGCTCGCAATGCACCTTGAAATAGACGCTTCAACCACTGCCGCCTACTGGATCATTCTTCGTGCCATCTATGTGCCACTGTACATGGTCGGGATTCCCTTCGTCAGGTCAGTTGTTTGGATAGCCTCTTTGATCTGTTTGGTGCAGATAGCACTGCAGCTAGTTTAAAGGGCTATTAGCGATGGCAATGTCCCTATCGAAACTTGAAAAGTACTTTGAGATAGATAAGCTAATTTATCATTCAGTTGATCTGAGTCTGTATATGGTCTCGGCCATCATTGACGGTGACGAGCACTACATTTCAAACAATAAGGGCGCGCTGCTCAAGTCGTCAAAACTGTTGGAGCTACAAAAGATGTTGCGAAGTGCCTCTGCCAAAGAGACTGTTCTGCGGCACACCAGCCCCTATGATGAAATGATTGGAGGTCCAGAAAAAGGGGACTCCAACGCGTTAGAGGTTCCGTTAGCGGACAACTACCTCAGCTGAACCAATTTAAGTACCCACAGTAGCACCTCATTCAATCCTAGCGCCGCCGAGGAGATCTAGTATGCATGTAACGACAAAAGCCACTCTTATAAGCCTTTTAACAAGCTTAATGGCTGGTTGTGACCCACAATCAGCCCCCCCGGTTGCCAGCCACATCTATACCAATGGCAATATCATCACCGTTGACGACAATCAAATGACCGTGCAGGCGCTGGCGATTGCTGGGGGAAAGATTCTCGCTGCGGGCCCTGAGAGCAAAATCCTTGAGCACAGGGGCGAGAGTACTCGGCTGATCAATCTTCAGGGCAAGACTCTGCTGCCTGGGTTTGTCGACGCCCACAGCCATCTCTCAGGTGTCGCAATACAGGCGATTTCTGCTAATCTTTTACCCGCACCCGATGGGCCCGTTAACAATATTGCCGCTCTGCAACAGACGCTTAGGGACCACATGGCAAGTTCGCCAGTCGTTGCTGAGCATGGAGTGGTAATTGGTTTTAACTACGATGACTCACAGCTAGATGAGCTGCGACATCCGACGCGTCATGATCTCGATGCTGTGAGTGCAGAAATACCCATTATCGCCCTACATCAGTCAGGCCATTTAGGCGTTTATAATAGTCGTGCGCTTGAACTAGCAGGTATTGGGCAGGACACCCCTAACCCCGCCGGAGGCATAATTGAGCGCGAGTCCGACGGCAAAACTCCTTCCGGAGTACTGCAAGAAAATGCTCATTTCTCGGCGATTTACCCACTGATTCCCGATTTTACTGCAGCGCAATATACACAGGCGCTAAAGGCCGGCATTGCAATATATGCGGCCAACGGCTTCACCACCGTGCAGGATGGAAAAACTGACCCCAAAACCTTAAACACCTTCGCCGCTCTATCCAGCTTGGGTGTGTTTGATTTGGATGTGGTCGTCTATGCCGATCTAGCCGTTGGCAGCCAAGAACCATTACTGCAAGGACCGCTGCTATCGCAGAGATACACAGACCATTTTCGTATTGGCGGTGTCAAGCTGACATTAGATGGCTCACCTCAGGGCAAGACTGCCTGGTTTACTCAGCCTTACCTGCAGTCTCCCACTGGGCAGGCAGACAGCTACGCGGGTTATCCGGCGTTTACCGAGGCTGAGACGAGTAAATGGATCAGCCTGGCCTATCAGAACGATTGGCAGTTGTTGGTGCACACCAATGGAGACGCAGCTATTGACCAATTTCTCAACGTCGCCACCACCGTGGCAGACACTTATCCCAGTGATGATCGCCGTACCGTAATGATCCATGGTCAATTTTTACGCCAAGATCAGATGGCCAAGATTGCGGCACTTAATATTTTTCCTGCACTATTTCCTATGCACACCTTTTACTGGGGCGATTGGCACCGGGATTCTGTTGCCGGCCTAGAACGCGCCGAAAACATTTCTCCCACAGGCTGGATGATTGAGCAGGGCATAAAGTTCTCTATTCACTCCGATGCGCCGGTGACGTTCCCCAGTTCCATGCGTATTCTCCACAGTGCCGTTAATCGCACCACCCGCTCAGGTGTTGTGTTGGGCAAACAGCATCAGCTGGCTGTGTTAGATGCTATAAAGGCAATGACCCTATGGCCAGCCTTTCAACACTTTGAAGACCAGACTAAGGGCTCTTTGGTGGTGGGTAAGTTAGCTGATCTAGTGATTCTGGATAAAAATCCTCTGGACGTGGACAGTCCGGACCTACTAAGCATTCGAGTGCTGGAGACTATCAAAGAGGGGCGTACTATTTACCTAGCCCCTGAGTAATTAGGGTCTAGGGCAGATCGTAAATCAACTCAACGTCCACAGCTAAACAGGTTCGGCCGTGGGCGAAGAGCGAATATATTATTTCTTAACTAACTGTTCATAACCTTCATCACCGCCGCCTCGATGTCGGCTTCGTCAGGGATATAAAGATCCTCTAACCCTGGCGCAAACGGAACAGGAGTATGTGGCGCCGTGACTTTTACAATAGGACTTCGCAGCGACGAAAACCCGCGCTCAGCAACGAGGCTCGAGATATCTGTTGCCATACTGCAACGGCCATTGGCTTCATCGACGACGACTAAGCGCCCTGTCACCTCCACACTTTCCAAAATAGCCTCTTCATCGAGGGGTGATGTGGTGCGCGGATCAATAACATCTGCCGTAATACCCTGCTTGGCCAATTTATCAGCCACCGCATTGGCCTTATGAACCATAGCTGATAACGCCACAATAGTGACATCCTTCCCCTGCCGAGTATAGGCCGCTTCACCGAAGGGGATACTATAAGGCTCGTCAGGCACTTCGCAGCTCTGTTCGAACAATAATTTGTGCTGTAAAAACATGACGGGGTCATTGTCGCGAATTGCTGTGGTCAGCAGACCCTTAACATCATAGGCATTTGAGGGCATGACAACCTTCAGACCTGGCACAGCCGTGAGCATGGGATGTAGCATTTGCGAATGCTGTGCACCTGCTCTCCAGCCGGCTCCTACCATCGCCAAGATCACCAGCGGAGCCTGCGACTTACCTCCAAACATATAGCGGAACTTGGCCATCTGATTAAATATTTGATCGAAGCAGACTCCAATAAAATCGACAAACATGAGATCTACTATCGGGCGCATACCCGTGGCAGCGGCACCGCCGGCGGCACCGATAAAGGCTGACTCAGTGATAGGCGTATCGATAATCCGTTCGCGACCAAATTCTTTAACCAAGCCTTTATACTGGCCAAACGCGCCACCAAAGGCGTCGTCTTCTCCATCGCACCCAGCACCGCCGGACACGTCCTCTCCCATAAGGAATACATCGGGATCTGTGCGCATCTCTGCAGCAATCGTTTCGGCGAGAACCTCGCGAATAGTTTTGATGGTCATAATACTGTCCTAGTAAGTTTCGTAAACATTTTCATAGAGTTCAGCAGGCGCTGGGTGGGGCGCTAACATCGCCGTCGCTACCGCCGTATCAAGCATAGTCAATATCTCAGCGTCGACGGCCTGAAGCGCCTTTAACGTTAGCCACTTTTCGGCACACACTTTTTCAATGAAATTCTTTATACAGTTTTGTTCCTCACGCAGACGCTCAATTTCACCCTTAGCACGGTACAGCTGAGGGTCGCCCACAAAGTGCCCATCAAAGCGCGTAATGACAGCCTCAATCGCCGTCGGACCTCCGCCTTTGCGGCCGCGTTCAACCGCCTCTTTGGCCACTGCATGGACGGCAAAAAAATCGGCTCCATCTACTTTAATACCCGGCATACCAAAGGCCGCCGCTCGCCCGGCAATATCATCCGAACCGACCGCATAAGAGACACCTGTCGCCTCTCCATAACCATTATTTTCATAAACAAATATAGCCGGCAACTGCAATACCACCGCAAAGTTCATGGATTCAAACACTGTGCCCTGATTGGATGCGCCATCACCACTAAAAGACACCGACACACCGCCGGTCTTTTTACTTTTAGCCGTTAGTGCGGCACCCACACAGAGTGGTGGTGCACCACCAACAATAGCGTTGGCGCCGAGCATGCCTTTGCTGACATCAGCGATATGCATGGAACCGCCCTTACCCTTGCAGAGGCCTGTCGAGCGCGCCATAATCTCTTTGACCATATCGCCTACATCACAACCTTTGGCAATACAGTGACCATGGCCACGATGAGTGCTGCCGATGAAATCGGTATCCAGAAGGTGATTACAAATCCCCGTAGCAATCGCTTCTTGGCCATCATAGCTGTGAATAAAACCAGGGATATTACCTGCCTCAAACTCCTTAAACATACGCCACTCAAATTCTCGAATGGTCTTCATGGTGCGGTAAGATGCCAGCATTTCTTTCTTGCTCATTGGCATATTTGTTCCGGTGTTCTTAGACGCCATTGCCTATTACCTCCTATTTAAAAATTGGGTCATAGCATTGAGACTGCTCAATCGCCAATGACTATCTATTATTTACCGTCCACTGAAAACGCTAACAGTACGTTGCCCGGCAGACTTGAACCGAATGAGTAGCCTGAATTGACCAATAGGGTACCGTCAATAACAATGGGGCCGTCACCTTCAATAGCACCGCCATGAGCAACTTCACCAGAAATCGTGTCAAACTCTCGGTTGGTTTGATACTCCCAGAGTACCTTGCCATCAGCCTTGTCATAGGCCATCAGGTAACCGTCAAACCCACCGGCAAAAATCACCCCGGGAATAGACGTAATGGCCGCCGACAATCCGGGATCGCACATCGGTTTGGTGCCCTCTGCACAGCGATCTTGGACCGGCGTATACCAGTTAACATGGCCATCCTCGGCGTTAATAGAGTACATACCGCCGCGAGCTTCGGCGATAGGAAAGAGGCCAAAGTCTCGGTCAGAAACAGCCGCATATAACGTACCTTCAGAGGCTGTCATGCCCCAGTGAATGCCGCCAGCAAAGCCTCCCATTCCTATCTTAATTTTCCACAGCAGTTTGCCCTCTTGACAGCCAGTGAGCACACAGTGCCAGGCCTTATCCGGGTCTAGGCCGAAGACATGGCCAGACTTTTGGCCGGCAAGAACAACATCTTGCCCAGAAGAGAGGGTATGTAGAATAGTGGAGGCACCAATATCTAAATCAGGGCCATTTTCCGAGGGGCAGTTACCGCCTACACCACCCACGAAACAAGCCATATTCCAAGCGTCTTTAGCCAGTGATTGATACGACCAAATAAGGTTACCATCATCGAGATCAAATGCTATGACCGCATCGCTAGTCTCAGAGGCCGGTGACGAGTAGTTTTCGCCAGTACCAACATAGAGTCTATTGCGTGCCACATCGATGGTTGGACTATTCCAAACTGGCGCACCAGAAGGCGCTAAAAACGCGACACCCATATTATTGACCTCACCGGTAGGCATAGGCTCATCGACGGTATAGTTCAACCACTTTTGACTACCATCAGCGGTATTAATAGCTACCACACCGCCGCGGAACGTGCAGCACTGATAGGCTGGATTAGCGGCAGATGCCCACTCTCTTGAAGACAGCGGCACATAAAGTACATCATTGTGTAATTTTGGGCTGCCCGTAATGGTGGTATCTGGATGATCATTGGCTTTCGTTTTCCAGATTAATTCGCCACTAGACTGGTCAATCGCGTAGACAGAGCCGGCAAAGTCACCAAAGAAAAGAGCAGCAGAACCCACACCTTCAACCGCGCCTAAGGACAGCGCATGTCGAACTTCAGTGTCGGCTTTGAACGTCCAGTGCGCGCAACCACTGTCGAGATCGAGGGCATAGACTGTTCCGTCCTGACTGCCCACAAAAATCTTTCCATTTTGCACGATCGGCTGGGAGCGGGCCTGAGTAGCCCCTGGGTAGGCGAAGGCCCATTTGACCTTTAAGGCGGGGACGTCGGAGACATTTAAATTTGCTGTTGCTGCGTCTATCGCGCGGTTATTTCCCAGCGACATACCCCAGCTGCCAATTTCTCCGCGCTTCACCTCATCATCAACCTTAATCTCAGGGCAATAGCTTATCTTAGTTTTCTCTCCCACAGAGAGCGCTCGATCTCCGAGGTGCTCGGCGAGCATAATTTTTTGCATCTCCGTGAGGCCCGCCGCTTGCGCCTGCATAATACCGCCGTTCATTGCGCTGAGTACATACTCTGGCCCGAGCATCGGGAATACAATCTTATGGGGAGCTTTTGCCACAGGCCCATCATGACAGCCGGCACAGCGCTGTGTGTAGAGTTGCGCACCGACCTCACTGGCGGTCTGTTCACTCATGCCTGCAGGTACCGCAGCCCAAGCGGGGCTGGCAATCAATGTGCTAAGGAGTATCAATAGCGCCGAGAGGCTATTGCACCGAACTGAGAGTTTGGCGCTATTCAACCTTAGATGCCTCGTTCCACATATGTCTAAGAACTTTCCAACCACCGCCGGCTTGGCGTACAAGTACATCATGGTATTTCGATCTGTTAACCAGTTTATCAAGCGCCGCCGCGGAATCGGTGATGTTAGTAATGCCCGTTTTCATGGTGACATAAATTGTGTAATCATAGCGCGCGAGGGCCACATCACCCAGTATCTGAATATCAATATCGCCTACAGGCTCAACTTTGTATTCGGCATTTTCAAACACCGGTATGAGAAAATTGGCATAGCTCTCACGGCTAAAGATATCCCCCGCTCCCGGCGGTATCATTGTAATATTTTCATCAAGTAGATCTACGTACTGCTGCCGATCGCCCTCTTCAACTGCGCTGAGCCACGCCGCATAGAGCTGCTCGATCGCTGCCAGATCAATTGCCGCTTGCTCTGCCAACTGGCGGTCTGTTACAGCCCCCGGGCTCGTATCACAGGCGGCCAAAAATAGGATGGTAACGGAACATAAAAACCATTTCAGAGACTTGATATTATTTTTTATTCGCATCTTTAAATCCTTATTTAAACGTGCTCACAATAGTGTAAATTTGTATTCAACTCATTACAAACCGAATCATTTTAATTACACTCACTAAGCTGGAAGTCCATAGCATACTGGCCCGTCTCAGCCTCTGTGTAGTCAGTTATTTGACTACCAAGTAGATCAATACCTATCGATCGACACTAACATTACGTCCTCGACTCACGAGGTCCATGGTTATTGGCATGCAAAAGCCGTTTGCTACTGCGCAGTAAAACCTCCATCGACTGATAATATCGAACCCTGACACAGCGTCGAGTCCTCCGATGCAAAAAATAAGATGGCGCCGGCTACTTCATCCGCATGGCCCATACGACCAATCGGCATCGTCCCCTCCAACATCGCCTTAGCGGCGTCTTGATCAGGCATCTTTTGTGTCCAACGCTCCATCATCGGTGTCGCAATCACGCCAGGACAGACACAATTGATACGAACCCCACTGGCGGCTAATTCTATAGCCATGTCTCGCGTAAACACCACCAGACCACCCTTAGCGCTGCCATAAGCCGTCGACAGGGGAAAGCCGACTAAACCGTTTAGCGACGAAATATTAATGACACTGCCACTACCGCGGGTAACCATGCCGGGTACTAAGTGCTTACACATCAACCAAGATCCCTTCAGATCAGTGTCGAGTATCCGATCCCATTCTTCCACCGTGGTTTTATCATAGGGTTTATTCAGCTCGCTGCCAGCATTGTTAACCAGAATATCGACCTGTGACCAACGTGAGTAAGCGAGCTTTGCCACTGCCTCAACCTGCTCTTCCAAACGAACATCACACTGTATCGCCGTAACGCAGCCACCAAGCTCTTCAGCCAGAGCCTTAGCGTCGTCAATCGCGACATCCGCAATAAGCACCTGAGCCCCTTCGGCGACAAAACGACGCACTACTGCTTCGCCAATACCCCCGGAACCTCCGGTTACCACACAAGTCTTACCTTTTAATCGCATTGCGCCCTCCTCAATATGAATTCAGTCTCTCGAATAATCCCGCTGACTAGCAGCACGTGCACAAGAACTGCATCAATTCACACTGTCACAAACCTCTAAAAAAATGGCCAGGTCGTTAGCCCAGCCATTTTTAACAACTTCTACAAACCGCGCCAGATTCGACGCACTCATAAAACCTAGAAGTCGTAAGCCACTTTGAAGCCTAGCTCTCGCGGTGCGCCATACTGGGTAAACACCCAAAGCGTAGCTACCGCGTTACCGTTGATACGGTGCACGTCATCGGTAAGGTTTTTACCATATACGGTCAAGCTTAGGTTGTCATCCGCTTGATAGGTAATAGACCCGTTCACTATGGTTCGCTCCTCACCATTGGTGTTAGCCTTCTGCTTCAAGATGAAGTTTCCGCTCGCGTCAAGGCCCTGGCCATTGGCCGGGAATGGCATAGTCTCGTAGCTGTCCTGATAGTGCGCGTTCAAGTTGTAGGTTACAGACGAGCCATTTGCCAGGCTCTGGTCGTAAGTTGCGGCAATACCGTAGTTAAGCTCCGGCGAAAACGGCACTTCTAGACTTGAAAGATCCAACACTGTCCTTGCTTCAGCGGCCGAACCAGCTGGTGCTCCTAAGCCAGCCATATCGAAGAGGTTATACTCTTCGTACTCGTGGTCAAGGTAACCCAGGTTGAAATCAAGACGGAAGTTGTCATTGGGCAACCAGGTGGCCTCGAGCTCTAAACCTTGAGCCTTTGACGAGCCGTTGTTGACAATCATAGTTTCCTGAAACTCCTTACCAGCGGCGTCTGTCACCGTCACTACCTGCGAGCGGATCAACGCATCGTAGTCAACAGAGAAGAGCGCGGCATTCATACGCAAGCGACCGTCATAAAAGTCGCCCTTCATGCCCACTTCCATGCTCTCAGACTCCTCAGGAGCATAGGGCTTACACGTGGTAACTGAACCACAGGTCTCGGGAAAACCCCCTGAAACAAAGCCCTTAGAGACACTGCCATAGATCATGATGTTGTCACTAACGTTGTGCTCGACGAGGAAGCGCCAGGTATCTGCCTTCCATGTCTTGCTATCTCTGACATTAAGCGCAAAAGCCGACTCTGGGAGAACCCGGTCAAATGGGCCATTGAATTGACTTAGCTGCAAGGTATTCCCTACGCCACCGTCAGCAGCATATTGCAGGCGATGAAAGTCTTTTTGATCTTCGGTAGTCCGGAGACCAGCCGTTATTGACGTTTTGTCGCTGATATCGTAGGTGCCGTCGATGTAAAACGCTGTACTCTCTCGTTTCTGATTTGTGTACTGTACGTCCAGCGCAGAATTAAAGAAATCACCAGCACCGAAGAACTCATACATTCCCAAATTGGCAAAAACAACGAAATCAACGTCATCCTCGTAGTAGGCAGCGCCAGCAACAAAGTTAAACGACCCATCGAACTCACTTACAAAACGGAGCTCCTGCTGGAACATATCACGCTTAGAGTTACGACTTGCATCATACAGAGAGGTCCAGGCCTCACCCGTGTAGGTGCTTGCCAGAATTTCTTCGCTGTCACGTTGTCCCGTGATCGATTTAATCGAAAAATTATCGCCTGTCCAAGTTTGAGTAAGATAAATGCCCTCGACATCGACCTGGTGGCCTCCGGGAATATCGATGGCAGCAGTGGCTGTGTCCGACTGCCCTGTTCTGAACGGATCATTCCAGCCCGCTTCGCCGTTTCCCGGAAATCCGAAGGACGACCAGGCATAGGCTTCACCCGCAGGGGTATCGTTAGCAGCTGCCGGAGCATCAGAGTTATCATCGACATGCTCAAATGTCAGCAGCGCTGAGTAATTCTCGGAAGGCGTCCAAAGGAACTTTAACTTCGCCGCTAGAACATCGATGCCACCAATATCAGCGCCGTTTCCGACCAGACCGTAACCGGTCTTACCCTCAGTGACCACTGCTCCTTGAGCTGGCTTGTCATTCGTATAATAGCCGTCTGTTTCTTCTTTAATAACCGCCAATCGAGCTGACAGAGTATCGTCAATCAGGGGTACGTTGATCGCAAAGTTTACCTTGCTGCTGTTTGAGTCGTTAGAGCTGAACTGCCCCATAGACGCTTGAATAGTGCCTGAAAGCTCGTTCATTATGGGCTTCTTAGTCTGGATGTTAATCGCACCTGAGGAAGTATTTTTCCCGAATAGTGTGCCCTGTGGGCCACGAAAAACCTCGATTTGCTCCACATCAAAGAGCTCGACAAACTGAGATTGAATGTGGTTAATGGCAAAATCATCCACCGTTAAACCAACAGAGGGGTCAGTCGTAACCAAGATCGAGATGTTACCCGTACCACGTATACCACCAGCAATCGCGTTGAAACCCGTTTGCTTGGTAAGGGTGACGTTAGGCGCCAACTCAGTCAGCGCAGTAACATTAGCAGTAAAGGTATTTTCTATCTGCTTGGCGGTGAGCGTTGTTACAGCAACACCTAAATCCTGCTGCGAGGTCGCACGCTTGGTGCCCATGATGACCACTTCTTCGATCGACAGGTCAGCGGCAGACACATAACCGGCGGACGACAAAAGAAGCGCACTAATCGTACTAGCTAGAAACGCTTTTCTATTTAAGCGATTGTTCATAAAGATTCCCCTAAAAATAAATATCAGTTAAAAGCGAGCAACCAAAGGCAATATTGACTCATTCCACTACTCGAAAATAATAATCAACGTCCTGCTGAAAGCAAAGCTTCTGATTTGAAAGACCGGATGATTTCCCGGCTTTGCGTCTGCAAATAACACAGCCGCGGCTTTTGTTGTTTTTCAACAACACCGAATATAATCGGAGTGAACTGGTAATACAAGAAGTATATTGAATTTTATTCAAATAAAAAGGGAGGCAACAATTATCGATGACGGACTCATTTCCCGCCCGCAATTTAGCATCAGAGAAACGTAAGGATGCGATGATGGCAGAGATGTTCAGTAAGCGTAATCATTTAGCAGGCTTAGCCACTATACGAGTCGTGCATTGGACCTTTAGCCACAGCGATTAATAATCAGCACTCAAAGCAGCTCTCAGCCGTCTCAGGCGCGGTAGCAGCCGGGAGACCGCGAGGATAAATTAGATCGCAATGCTGTTATCGGCCTTTTATGTGCGGGCCGATTTTTGATGAGGTCTACGACCAAAACTCGGCAACCAATATGCACTAACGATACCTCAGTGACCCTGCTAAGGAGTATTTTCGTTGAGACCCAATAACCGGCCCTAGGACAGAAGAAGATAGATCTTTTGGCGATCATATATAATTTCAAGAGTAGCGGCATTCGAGCCAAGAACTCTCCTAGATAGGTTTCAAACCACTGTCAACATCGGCATTTTGACCACGGTGACGCAAATAGTGGTCCATCAGCGTTATCGCCAGCATTGCCTCAG
>Ga0222630_1000056_pt1 | contig 53867 bp, 45 predicted proteins | sample AntAcemetagenom3_FD_179842 | JGI IMG/M metagenome (GOLD analysis project Ga0222630, IMG submission 179842) | Saline water microbial communities from Ace Lake, Antarctica - #3 | ecosystem: Environmental > Aquatic > Non-marine Saline and Alkaline > Saline | place: Antarctica: Ace Lake | collected...
GTATATACAGAAATATTTCCACTAACTGTTCCTGTAGGAGTTACAGTTAAAGGACAAGGATTACGTTCAGTAACGATACAACCAACTGTGGGTACAAATACAAATTCTGCATTTTTACTTAATGGCGAATCTACTGTAGAAGACTTAATGATTACTAATTTTTATGCACCAGGTTATGCATTTGAATTTGCACCAGGATTTACTGTAACTACTCGTAGTCCATACATTAGAAACATAACTGTTATTACAACAGGCAGCACAACTACAGTGGAAGATCCTAGAGGGTTTAACGCAGGAGATGCAGGCGGCGGTGCATATATTGACGGTAGTGTAGCAACAATAAATTCAAGAGAAGCAAGTATGCTTTTCCACAGTGCTACATTTATTACTCCAGGCGTTGATGCAATTACAGCAACTAATGGTGTTAGAATTGAATGGCTTAACAGCTTTACATATTTTGCAAACCGAAGTTTTTATGCATTTGATGGCACTACTGGCAAATACAATGATGGTAAAACACGTATACGTTTAGGCGGAGTTACTGGAACATTTGCAGCAAGCGACACAGTAACATTTACGTCGACTGATGCATCAACAGTTGCAGTAGCCACAGTAGAAAGTATCGACGGCGATATACTTGTAGTAGACGGAAAATTTGAAGACTTAATTGGATTTGATACAACTCCGCAAAGTATTTTAAACGGAACTGGTGCTACAGCTACAACCATATTAAATTATGACTTAAGAGATTTTGGTGCAGAGATCCGTATGATTGGATCTGCAAGTGTTTATGGAAACTATGGCCTATATGGCAACGGCCCAGGAGTTATCATATACGCCATAGGACATAATCTTGCATATATTGGTACAGGTAAAGAAGTAACTAACGATCCATTAGAAGTAATACAGGCTAACGAAGTTACAGAATTAAACGGAGCTAAAGTAAGATATAACTCAGTTGACCACAAAGGCGACTTTAGAGTTGGTGATTTATTTTATGTAAACCAAGAAAGTGGTACTGTAAATTTTGCAGCAAACAATTTAAATATTGACATTACTAACGGCGTAACATTTACAACCGGCGGCAATAATACATTTGTAAATGGTGAAAGAATTGATACTGGTAATTTGCGCATTAGCGGAAACACTATTGAAAGTTTAAGTGGAAATATTAACTTTAGCGCATTTAACGATCAAATTGATTTATTAAACAATGTTAATATTACAGGCGACTTAGATGTAACCGGTAACGTTACTATCGGTGGCAATATTACAATTGGTAATGAAGCAAGTGATACAATTCAAATCGTAGCAGGTATCGATAGTGACCTTGTTCCTAGACTAGACAGTACATATAGTTTAGGTATGCCTAGTAAGCGTTGGAATAATGTTTGGACTAATCAAGCAAACATTGACGGACTTGTAATTAGAGACAACTACATTGAAACTGTTACTTCAAATGCAGATTTAGAACTACGTGCAAGTGGCACAGGCAGAATCCTAGTACCTAATAACAATGTACAAGTTGATAATAATCTAACTGTAAACGGTACTGCTACACTTGCAAATACAAACATCACGGGAACCGTAACGCTTACTGGTGCATTTAATCAAACAGGCAATACTACAATAACAGGAGATGTTGGAGTATCTCAAGACCTAGTAGTTAACGCAGCAGCACAGTTTGAAGAAATATTAATTGATGACAATTTTATTACTACAACTACAAGTAATACAGATTTAGAATTACGTGCTAACGGCACAGGCAACATATTAATTCCTAATAATGTTATTATATATAACAACTTAACTGTTAGCGGAGTATTAAATGTTGGTAATATTGATAGTATTGGTACTATACAAGCTAACAATTTTACTACCGGTGATATTTTAATTGATGATAACTTTATTACAACTACTATTTCAAATAGTAATTTAGAATTACGTGCTGCCGGAACTGGTAATATTGTTATTGATAATTTTACATTTAATGATAGTACATTAACAACTACTGGTAATTTTACCATACAACCAGGTAGCGGTGTAGTAAATATTATTGGAACTGGAGCTTTAACACTTCCTTTAGGTAATACAAGTGAGCGCCCGAGTGCTGCTGCCGGACAAATAAGATATAACACTCAGTTAACAAGATTTGAAGGATATAACGGATCTAATTGGATTAACCTAAAAGGGGTTGAAGACTTAGATGGCAATACTAAAGTAACTGCCGAACTAACTGAGGGCGCAAACGATAATATTATTAGATTTATTGTAGAAGATGCTACTATTGTTGATATCAATGCGTCAAGACTTGCTACTACTAAGGTAATAGTAGATAATATACAGCTTGATGGAAATGTGATAAGTACTATAACAGCAAACACAGATTTAGTATTAGATGCTAATGGCACTGGTAGAGTAGTTGTAGATAACATTGCCATTAAAGACAATGTAATTTTAAACAGAGTTTCTAATAGTAACACTGTACTTCAAAATACTGGAACTGGGTATGTAGAATTTGCAGATCCGTACGGAATTGTATTGCCGGTAGGTGATGATACAACCAGACCAGCGGTAGCAACACAGGGAATGATTAGATATCACACAGTTGATAAAAGAGTTGAATTATATGATGGTACTAATTGGGTATCTGTTGCAGGTGCAAGTGGCGGTATTAGCTTTGCAGACGCAGAAGATATTGCAATTGAAAAAGTATTAATATTTGGGTAAAAGAAAATGGCAACAGTACTAAAAAATACAGTAATTAAAAATTGCGGAACAGTTCCGGTGTTAATCTATGAAACACTTCCTACTGCACGAGTAACAGTGTTGGGTTTAAGTTTTACTAACCTAACAGATAAATTTGTTTATGTTGATGTGTTAGTAGAAGATGACACAAGTGTTTCAGGTTATTATTTAAAAGATTCTCTTTTACCAGCTGGTACAAGTTTACGAGCAGTTTCAACGGGTGAAAAATTAGTATTAGCGCCTAGCAATAGATTGTTAGTTAGATCTAGTTTAGATGATTCAGTTGACGTCATTGTTAGTTACGTGGAGATTACATAATGAGTTATTATATTGGTACAAGTCCAGAAGCTGTTATTAACGGCTTTATTAAAAGATATTTTTACGGTTTACGTAGAAACGATGATGGAGAATTATTCTTGGTCAGAGTTGATCAATTAAGAGGCGCTGGCTCTGTTGTTATTAACGATATCGGTATTGGTGAAAATAACTTTATTGATTTTGAAGAAGGTATTGACTTTCTAGAAGGCGTTAATATAGACCATGACATTGTATATGAAAACTTGCGCTATACGCAGATGAAATGGGATGGTAGATTGTTGACATATTATATTGACCCAGTTGATGGACAATTTATTGCAAGAATTTCAGAAGATTACACATATCCTGATAATATTTCAGGACCAGGATACTAAGGAATAAAAAATGGCTGAGTTTAAACTAGAACGATTTAAGTACAACTGGAGAGGCGCTTGGACTACAAGTGCAGCTTATAAAAGAGATGATGTAGTAAGAGTTAATGGTAAAAGTTATGTATGTGTTGTAACACATAGTGCAAGTGCAGCATTTAGAACAGATCTAACAGCAACACTTCCTGGATCATCTCCCTTACAACCTCAGCCAAGGTGGGTAGTAATGACCAGTGGTCGCAGTTTTGTAGGAAACTGGACAGGCAGCACTGACTACAATTTAGGTGATGTTGTTAAATATGACGGATCGCTTTGGTTGTGTACTGTGTCGCATGCTGCATCTAATTTTGCAACAGACTTTGATAACTGGGAAACATTTGCTCAAGGATTAGGATTTGTAGGTAACTGGACTAGCAGTACTACATACGGTCCTGGAGCAATTGTAAAATATAACGGTATGTCTTATAAATGTGTAATTGCTCATACAGCAGATACTACATTAGAAACTAATATTAACGATTGGGAAGTTTATCACGAAGGCATAGAAATTCTCGGTGACTGGGTAGCTGGATCAGAATACCGATTAAATGATCTAGTAAAATATGGCGGAACAGTTTTCCGTTGTATAGATATACATACATCTAGTGGTTCTAGTTTAGATGATACCAAATTTGAAATTGAAGTATTTGGATCTCAGTACGACGGAGAATGGAATACTTCAACTTATTATAACATAGGCGACATTGTCCGACACAGAGGATTTATGTACTATGCAGTTAACAACAATACAAGCTCAAGACCATATGACGATAATGGCAACGTTAACTGGATACTAGTTTCAAGAAGTTATAGTTTTATAGGATCGTGGGCGCCTACAACTATTACTGTTGCAAGTACAGCAGGGTTAATACCTGGAATGGTATTAACTAAAACTAGCGGTACTGGAGTATTCCAAACAAATACAACAGTAGTTACTGTATTAAACGCTACCCAGTTTACAATTTTAAAGAAACCAACTGCAACTATTAGCAATGTAAATGCTACTGCCACTTTAGACACATTATCAGTATCTTTAACATCGGCTAATAGTGCATCTACAGCTTATAAGACTGGTGATATTGTATTACGAGGCGGAAATCTTTATCTAGCGTTAAGAGATATTGCTGATGGATTTGATGATGGAAGTACATTAGATTATCTTGATGATACTATTTGGGAATTAATTTTACCAGGGAAAAGTTTCAAAAGCGAATGGATCCTTAACGAGTATTATAGTGTAGGCGATGTTGTTTACTTTAAAGGTAGTGCGTATACTTGTAATTTTGAGCACGAGTCTTCAATTATTGATGCTCCTGAAGATAACGGTAGCGGATATTTTTACTGGGACTTGCTACTACAAGCTGGTAGACCAGCGGCCTTAAATACAAAAGGTGATATGCTAACCTATGGCCCAACAAGGCTACTTGATAATGACGGCAGTACTGTTTTTGACGATAGTACATTCGGCGATACTAGATTAGCTATTGGAGAGATTGCTCAACTATTATCTGTTTCGAGTGATTTAGAAGCATATTGGAGAGATATTGTTATTGATGCAGATACTGTATATGTAGCAACTAATGGAATTGATGATACCGGAAAAGGTACATCTCAAAATCCTTTTAAAACAATTCGATATGCAGCAGAGTATGTAGAAGATAACTTTCCGCCGTTAACTCCTACTATTGTTAAAGTAAGTACCGGTAAATTTGAAGAAATTGGTCCTATTATTGTTCCGGCAGGCTGCGCAATTAACGGTGATGAATTGCGATCAACAACGGTATTAGCTAATTCGGCTATAGCCGAATATCAAAACGATTTTCAATATGTTACAGCATACTTAGATCATTTAGTTACAATACTAGCAGATATAATTATTGGACGTCCTATAACTCCTACATCTGGAAATAGTGTATTGCAAATTACACAAATATTTACTCCAGTTCTTAATATTACAGGAATAGCTCAAGTAGATTTAAATACTAGCGAAATATTAACTGAAGATACTTTTCCAATCTCAAGTGTAGCCGGCGCAAACGCCGTAGTAAATTTATTTACTACGTTTACTAACTATATTTCTTTTAGAATTGCAGATGGCGAAATAAATCCTACAATAACAGGATCAAATATTTTAAATACAAATCAGCCAATTGTTAATGCTGGACTAGCATTAGAAGTTAACGAAGAATTTGTACAACAAGAAATTTTAGCGTTCTTGAGATTAGAATATCCTAGTGTGACATTCTCTGAAATAAAAACTAAAAACGATATACACTCTTTAATAAGAGCAATAAAACGAGATTTGCAATACACTGGCAACTATGCTACGACTTTTGCTGCTAGAAGATATTCAAATGCGGTCACAGGTTCTCAACTTGATAGTTTATTCTTCTTAAGAGATACCACAGGTTTAAGAGATTGTACAACAGGAGGATTACAAGGAACTCTTAATCCTCCGGGAGTCTTTGAGCTTTATCAAAAGCCAACAGGCGGGGCACTTGTAAGTCTTGATCCAGGGTGGGGACCAGACGATGAGCGTACTTGGATTGTTAATCGCTCTCCTTATATCCAAGGCGTTACTAATATTGGTTTTGGGTGTGTTGGTATGAAGGTAGACGGCGCATTGCACAATGGCGGTAACAGGTCTATGACAGCTAACGACTTTACACAAGTTTTAAGTGATGGTATTGGTGCTTGGATCACAAATAATGCAAGAGCAGAACTTGTGTCAGTGTTTAGTTACTATTGTCAAATTGGTTATTTTGCCGAAAATGGCGGCATTATCCGTGCTGCAAACGGCAATAACAGTTACGGACGTTACGGATCCGTTGCTGATGGTGTTGACAGTACTGAGATTCCTCAAACTGCAACTTTCTTTAATCGAAATAATCAAGCACAGGTAAAAGAAGCAATTGCTGGTGGCAATGCAGATGAATTAATAGCATTTGAATATTCTAATGCAGGAGAACACTATACTAGTGCAACGGCAACTGTTGTCGGTGCTGGAGAAGATGCAACTGTTGAATATACAGATTTTAGAGACGGTGCATTATTCGAAGCTAGACTAATTTCACCGGATGGTTCTAGTAATAAAGGCGGTTCTGGATACGTAGTTAAACAAGCAAATTCACAAGCAACAATAGGAGCGTCAAGTACTATTGTATTATCTACTAATGATACAACTCAGTTTTTATCAGAAATTGAAGGTATGAGAATCATTATTATAGACGGCACTGGAGTAGGCCAATACGGTTACATTGACAATTTTGTATTTGCTACAAAACTAGTAACTGTACGTAGAGACAGCGATGCTGAACTAGGTTGGGATAATATTATTCCGGGTACTCCCCTTGCAGCAGATTTAGACACTACGACTCGATATAGAATTGAACCTCGTATTAGTGTAAGTGCGCCACCATACAGTACAGCTTCTTTTGACTTGTTTACTAATAGATCATATGTTGATGTAGTTTATGGTGATACTACGCAAACATATACTAATATAACTGCTGGCAGTGATTTAATATGGAGAGATGATACTAATACACGTATAGCACTAGCTGAAATTATATCAAACACATCTTTACAATTTACAGCAGAGTTTGCAACTAATCCTAGTGTGCCTTTTAATATTAAAGGAAGAACTAGCGGAGCAACAGCAGTTGCAACAGCTATATCTACTAACACAGGCAAAACTATAAATGTTACAATTTCTGCTAACGGAAGTAGTTTTATTGTTGGCGAAGAAATAGATCTTGTATTTGTTTCAGGGTCAGGCAACACATATGATGATGATCCTATTGCTGCTAGATTTACAGTGGTCAGACAAGGTGAATCTTATTTAGTATCTCTTACAAATACAGGAGCTGGGTACAATATAAATGATGTTATAACTATTTTAGGTACTTCGCTCGGCGGAGCAACCCCCGCTAATGATATAACTATTACAATCACAGATGTAAGTTTAGATAGTACAAGCAGTATTCAAACATTTACTTTTACAGGTACAGGCAAAACAGGAATATTTGTTTCTTTAACTAATAGTGAATATAGTAGATATAGTGAAAATGGTCAAAATTGGACTGAAGTTAGTTTATCATTTATAGGTGACAATAGAGCACTAATTAACGGCAACAATAGATTTATTGCAGTAGCTAATAATGAAAGTCGTGTAAGTTCAAGTCTAAATGGACAAACTTGGACAACAGTTGATCTTCCAATAACTGCATCATGGACAGATGGCGTTTACGGCGGCGGAAAATTTGTTCTAGTAGCAGACGATACAAATGACGTTGCAGTAAGTGCAAACGGCACTACTTGGACAACAGCAACTATTTCAGATGATACCGGTGGTGCAGACAGTACTATTAGTCAATGGTCAAAAGTTGTTTATGGTAAAGGCAGATTTGTTGCTGTAAGTAGGAACGATCTTGCAACAGCAACGTCAACAAATGGCGGCGTAACTTGGACTAGAAACGACGAAGTATTACCGAACGTAGATTGGACGGCAGCATCTCTAGCATACGGAAATAATAGATTTTTATTATTAGCAGCTGACGGTACAACTGCATATAGCTTTGATGGCGTAACTTGGTATGCTGGAACTACTGCAAGTGCAGTATTAACATATAGTGAAATTAAGTATGCACAAGGAATATTTTTTGCTATTGGACTAGATTCCGCAGCAGCAACAAATCAATGCGCTACTTCAGAAGACGGTATCCTATGGACTAATAGAGTACTGCCTGCCTCGCAGCGATGGAGTGCATTAACATACGGAGATGTTAATGGAACTAGCAAATGGGTATTACTTGCCTCAGCTGGAAGTACAGGTGCTGTTGCTCATGTTAGTACAGGTGCTCGTGCAAAATGTAGAGCAGATGTTATTGTAGGTTCGTTTAAGACTATTAAAATATGGGATAGTGGTAGTGGTTATTCGAGCAGTAATTTACCTGTACTAACAATCACCGATCCTAATTTTGTTACTGAAGTAGCTTATGAAAGTAGAATAAGTAATGGAGTATTAAGTCAACCAGACTTCATTAATAGAGGTGCAGGATATAGACGTACTACTAGTACCATTACAATATCTGGTAACGGTTATGCAGACATTGTCCCTGACGAAAATATAATCACTATATCAGGTATTGTAAATCTTCCAAGTCCCGGAGTACAAATACAAATTGCGGGAGTTTTAAATACTGTAACAGACACACCTAATGATTTGTCTATCTTTAGTGGAGTAACAGTAACAGACTTAGGCGACGACGGAACAGGAAACGAAACTAGACTAGTACAACTTACAATTTCGCCAAGTTTAGAAACTTTTTATAATACTGAACACGGGACAGCAATAACATTAAGAGAAAAATTTAGTCAATGTAGAATTAGTGGACATGATTTCTTAGACATAGGAACGGGCAATTTTGAAGAAACTAACTACCCAACACTATATGCAGGCGGCGGATTTTTTGTTGCATCGCCTGAAAACGAAGTTTATGAAACAAATAGTGGTAGAGTATTCTATGTAAGTACCGACCAAGACGGAAATTTTAGAGCAGGCGAATTGTTTAGTGTTGAACAAGCAACTGGTGTTGTTACTATTAGTGCTCAATTTTTCCAATTAGATGGGCTATCGGCACTTGCCTTAGGCGGTGTAAGATTAGGCGGATCAGGAACAGTTGTTAATGAATTTTCAACAGACAGCACATTCTCTGCAGATTCAAATAATGTTATTCCAACACAGCGAGCTATTGCATCCTTCCTTGCAAACAGACTATCAGTTGGTGGTGAGAGTTTAGAAGTCAATAGATTACAAGCAGGAGCTGTTATTATAGGCGGCACTGATAACGAAATAAGCACAATTGGAGGTTATTTACACATTCCTTCCAATGTAAATTTTGAAGGCTCGTTTGAAACTGATGACGGTGCCGGAAATATAACAACTGAACAAACAAATATTTCAGGAACAATTGTATCACAAATGTTGTTCCTTAAAAAATTCGACGATACCATGCAATAATAGCAACGGTTAACATAATGATAAATATACTAGCGGAGTAATAAAAATGGCAGAATTTAAACTAGGTAGAATTAGATTTGTATGGAAAAACCAGTGGGCAACTGCTACTGTTTATTATCAAGATGATGTTATTGCTTTTGGTGGCAAAACATATATCTGTACAATAGGACATGCAAGTCAAGCAGATTTCTTTTCAGACTTGGACATTGTTCCAGCAAAATGGAATCTTGTAAGTGATGGGCAGACTTGGAAAGGTGATTGGACGGTAGATACTAATTATATATACGATGACATAGTTAGTTATGGTGCAAGACTTTATATATGTAATACTATACACACCTCAGCAGCAACTGCTATTGATGCTACGGACGGTCTTGAAGTTGATTTAGGTAAGTGGGATGCTTATGCTGAAGGGATTGACTGGAAAGGCGACTGGGCTATTAGTACTCGCTACCGTATAAACGATTTTGTAAAATACGGCGGCTCAACTTATGTTTGTAATACACTACACGTATCTGCTGCAACTATCTCCAACGGATTAGAAACTAATTCATCTTACTGGGATATATTTAATCAAAGTACAGAATACAAAGGCGAATGGACTGCAAGCATTAGATATAAACTAAACGACTTAGTTCGTTATGGTGCTGGTATTTGGATTTGTTTAACTGCACATACGTCAGCAGGTACATTTGGAGCAAACTCAGCAAACTGGACTAAGTTTGTAGAAGGTTTCCAATATGAAAATGATTGGAGTCCTGTTGTACCTTATCAGTCAGGCGATGTGGTGCGCTACGGTGGAAACCAATATATTTCAACAACATCAAACACCGGAAGTATTCCGTTTGATAATCCAAATGATTGGGATTTATTTACAGAAGGGTTCCGCTTTATTGGTGATTGGAATGAAGACAGCGCTAATCAACATTATAAAGTTGGTGAAGTAATACGCTTAGGTGGATTTACATATGTTTGTGTTCAAGACCATGAAACAGGTCAACAACCTCCAAACGCAGAATACTGGAAACTAATTAATGAAGGTTTCCGCTGGAGAGGCGTATGGATTGACGACCAAGAATATTATCAAGGTGATGTTGTACGCTACGGCGATAACAGCTACTATTGTGTTCTTGGACACATTTCAGAAGGCGATGACTATTCAACAGAAACAGCAGTTCAGCCAGGTGGCGGCGCACAAGGATCTCGTCCAGACTTAGCAGACAGCGGCCAATACTGGAGTATTCTTGCAATTGGAACAGAACAAAGTGTCCTTACTACAGCAGGCGATTTAGTTTACTATAGTGGAAGTGCTCCAACAAGATTACCAGTCGGCCTAGAAGGCCAAGTATTAAAAGTAAATACAGCCAGACTTCCAGCTTGGCAGTTCTTATCTAGTATAGAAGATGTTTATTTTGTAGCAGAACATGGTAATGATTTACCGTTTCCAACACGTGGCGGTACAATTGATAGACCATTTAAAACTATCCGTTATGCAGCTGAGCAAATTGAAAAAGGAACTAAGAATCCTGTTGCACAACAGCTAATAGAACTTAATAGATCATTTATACAAAGAGAAGTGAGTTCTTGGATTAGAGATCAAGTAGATAATGCTACTGGCGGAAGTATCTGGGAAAACTTTGTATATGACACTATAAAATGTGAGCGCGATGTGGGATTTGTACTTGATAGAATAGTACACGATATGGCACACGGCGGCAATTTGAAAACTCGTGCTGCCGCACAGACGTTCTTGAATGCATTAGCCGACGGACCTTACTCAACAGCAGCAGAAAATAACGGAACAGGCGCTTACGGTAATTTAATAGCAGAAGGTGATCAATCAGTTGCAGCATATAACTATATGCTTACTCTTATTGGTAACGCATTGTCTAATACTGCTCCTACATTAATATATCAAAATGTAACAGATGATTCAACTGCTATTATTGATCAATATATTAACATTACCATTACAGCAGAAGCAGGCGCATTAACACGTCTTACTTCACTTGCTAATATTATTATTAATGCAATAGACACTGGACTAGTAAGTAGTATCCCTGCTCGAGATGTTCCGCAAACTCTACTTAAAGTTTCAACAGGTAAGCATTATGAAGTGCTACCAATAATTGTTCCCGCATACTGTGCAATAATGGGAGAAGAACTTCGTTCAACACAAATTAATGCAGCATTAGGAACTATTCCTGCAAGTGACAGTACGTACACTATTGAAATTTATGATAGAATTGCAGACGTTGTAAGTGATATTGTTGTAGGTACATCAGTAACTCCAACAACAGGAAATACAACAGTACAGTTTCAAGACTGGCCCCACGCAATTACAGCTCAATCAACTAATGTTACAGACCTAGTCAATGTAATGAAGTACCAAACAGATTACTCGTTAAACACAATGCATACTGCATACTTAACGGAACCTGTAACATTTATTGGATCTGCACAAGAAACTGCTATAGAAAATATTAAAGCAAATATTAACTTTATTGTTGAAGAAGTAATTGCGTATCTAGCTGATCAATACCCAACACTGCGTTATGGTAAAACTGACACTCGCAGAGATTCACGTTATGTAATAGATTCATTGATTTATGATTTAACATATGGCGGCAATGCACAAGCAGTTAAAACTGGTCTAGCATATTGGGACGGCGATGATAATACAATACCACAAATTCCAGCATCTATTAAAGCAGCTACCATTGCCTCTTTGAACTTCTTAAAAACTACAGCACAAAGTGTTGCAGGTAATAGTTCAATTGCAAGTCCTTATCAAGCTACAGTTGCACAAGTATTAACTGGAAATGTTGGTAGTATTACAGAGATTGCAAATAATGTTGAAGACATTATTGATATTCTTGACAACGGTCCAACTGCTGTAAGCACAACAACTACACTAGTTGACCCAACTCCTGCAAACAGTGTTAATACAACTACTGCACTAATTAGTGCAAGCGGCACATTAGATTCAGCAGCAGCTACTATACAGGCCGATACCATTAGCTGGATCAACAGCAACTATCCTACCTTAGTATACAATAGTGCTAAGTGTTCAAGAGACATTGGTATTATTCTTAAAGCGGTTAGATTTGACTTTATGTTTAACTCTAATTGGCAGACACTTAAATCTGCACATGCATACCTAAGAAAGACTGCTACTGAAGTTTACACATTAAATCAAAAAGCAGTAACTAGAGCTGCAATTAAATATGCACTAAGTACAGAAGCAGTAGCAAACGTAGGTGGTAACACTACTGCAATTGCTAGAATTAATTTAAGTGCTACTATAATTGATCAAATGATATTTGGCGCTACTAATGAAGGTAGTGTATGTCAAGTTGAAGATCAAAATGCATACTATGCAATGCTACAGCTAGAGCGCAATAGAGAGTTTATTATATCAGAAGTTACTGCATGGATGAATTATAACTATGTAAACTTTGATGACTTTTATAATTCAGCAACCTATGCTCGTGATATTGGTTACATTATTGATGCTGTAAGTTATGATTTAATTACTGGTTCTAACTTTGCATCAAGTGTTGCCGGCGCAGCATATTATAGAGCAGTTGCATCTGCACAAAATGTTGTTAACAATCAGTTAAAACAAACAATTGCTGCTATTAAAGAAGCAAGAAGATTGACAATTGAAGTTACTGATTCTAGCTTATATTCTAATATTGCTCGATCTTATGCAATTATTTTAGACATACTTGAAAATGGGTTAACAGCAGTACCTACTTATACATTCCCAGACAATGGTACTTCGGTAGCTGCTGATAGTACAACTGCTGGAACATTTATAGCAAATAGAGCAACTTATGTTTCTAGCATTTCAAGTTATCTAAACACTAACTACAATGCACAGTGGGTTGCACTAGGCGCAGGCGGTCAAGCAACATACCAGCGCGATGTTGGCTATATTGTTGACGCTGCGACTTTCGACATATTATATGGTGGAAATTATCAATCAGTTATTGCTGGTGATAGTTACTACTCATACGGTACTCTGCAAATTGGCGATGGAGATGAAAAAACAGCAACACTGGCAGCTCTTACAGAACTAAAATCGTTGCTATCTGCAGATGCAGAAGCAGCAAGCCAGGCAGCAGTCGAAAGCAATGCAGATGATGTAATTGCAATCGTTACTAACGGTGCAGGAACAGTTGCTAAAGTTTATCCAGTTGCAACAGGTGAAACTGCAACAATACAAAGTACATTTAGTGAAATACAGACTGCTAACAGTTTCATACCAACTAATGTTATAACATACATTACTAATACATTTAGTTCTTATACTTACAACTTATCGTTATCTTTAAGAGACGTCGGTACGTATATTGATGCATTAAAATATGATTTAAAATATCCAGGTAACTACAAGTCACGCTATGTTGCTCGTTATTATGCTAATGCAGTAACAGGTAGCCGAGAAGAAGACATGTTCTATCTAAGAGATGCAACTGGCTTAAGAGATTGCACATTACTAGGATTAAACGGTGATTTAACTCCTGCAGGCATATATGGTACAAGTCGTGTTACTGCTGGCGCTTACGCAAGTCTTGATCCAGGATGGGGACCAGACGATTTTACAACATGGATTATTTCACGATCGCCATATGTTCAAGGTCTAACTACATTTGGTAATGCAGCAATTGGTCAAAAGATTGATGGCCATTTACACAACGGTGGCAATGACTCAATTGTGTCTAACGACTTTACACAAGTTATTAGTGACGGTATTGGTGCGTGGATTACTAATAATGGTAGAGCAGAACTTGTGTCAGTGTTTACATACTACTCGCATATCGGTTACTTGGCAGAAAATGGTGGTCGTATACGTGCTACTAACGGTAACAATAGTTACGGTGAATTTGGCTCTGTTGCAGAAGGCACCGACGCTGATGAAACTCCAGTAACAGCTATTGTTGATAATCGTACACAGTACAGTGCTACTATTAGTACTGTTAATGTAGACCAGAATCAAATTCTTGTACTTGAATACGGACATGCAGGTAATGACTATACTGAAGCAGCAATAAATATATTTGGTCCAGGAACAGGTGAAGTACTAGTTGCTGATGAATTCCGTGATAATGCTGTAAATTATGCATTTGTAGATCAAGATGCAGATCCCGATGTAATCATAGGCGGTAGTAACTATCTAGTAGTAGGCAATACTGCACAAAGCGGAAGTACCACTGGCATATTCCTAGCTGCAACTGACGGCAATCTAAGTAGTACATATCCAGGTATGAAAATAGTTATTAGCGGTGGCTCAGCAAACGGCCAATACGCTATTGTTAATACATACAATTCTGGTACTAAAGAAGCAACAGTTATTCGAGAAAGCGACGGAATAGCAGGATGGGATCATTATGTATCAGGTACGCCTATTATTGCACCTAACTCAAGTTCGACCTATAAAATTGAACCAAGAATTGCATTTACTGCTCCTGCAAAATCAAATGCTGCAATAACATTACCAGCAGCCACTACTTGGGGCGATGTTAAATATATTGAAACAGCAGCTCAATATACTAGCATTAGCGCAACAGGCGGCAGCGGCAGTGGATTAACGTTTGATGTAACACGTAACGGCAGTAAATATTACCTAACAGTTAATAATGCTGGTACAGATTATACACGTTTAAATACTGTAACTATTGCAGGTACAGCCGTCGGTGGCGCAAGCACAGCTAACAATATTACTGTAACATTAACTACACTTAACAGTGTTAGTGGTGCAGTAGTCGACTATGACTTTACCGGACTAGCACAAACAGGTAAGTTCCTTGCTATTGGTGCAGGTACAAATGGTGCGTTAAGCGTAGATGGCGAATCATGGAGTATAGAAACACTTCCTTCACTAGGGGCAGGTTTTTGGAGCAGAATTGCAAGCGGTTTACAAAATGATGGTTCATCAACCTTCCAGCCAAGTGCTGTAGTACTTGTAGCTGACGGCGATAGTACTGTTGCATACAGTGAAGATGCTGATACTTGGAATACATCAACTCTACCAGTAGGAATGGATACTAGTGCAGAAACTAGAATTGCATACGGAAATGTTGTAGGCTCAGTAACTAATAGATTTGTTGTTATTAGTAGTGCAGACAGAGATGTTGCATATAGTGATAACGGCGGCGCTACTTGGACACTAACAACAGATGCATTAAGTAATATAGGATTCGATCACATAGCATATGGCGCAGGCAAGTTTGTTGCTATTAATATCGGAACTACTAGTGCAGCATATAGTGCAGATGGTATTACTTGGATAGGCGCAACTGCTCCAGCAGCATTTGCAGCAGTAACAGACATTGTATGGGGTAACGGTAAGTTTGTGGCACTAGGTGGCGCTAACGGTATTATGTTCAGCTTAGACGGTGTTACATGGTATGAAAATGCACTAACATTGCCATTGACTGTAACCGAACGTAGACTTGCATATGGACAAGGTATGTTTGTTATAACATCAGATGATACTGATCAAGTTCTATACTCGCAAGACGGATTGTACTGGCAAGCATACACTCTTACTACAACTATTACAGGCGGCTACAATGCAATAGCATTTGGTAATCCTGCTAGAGAAGGTAAGTTTGTGATACTTCCGAATGCAAGCGGCACAGGCGGAGTATACGCTAAGATTGGCGCAACTACAAAAGGTCGCGCAAGTGTAGCAAATGAGCAAATATTTGAAGTTAGAATTATAGAACCTGGTTCAGGATACGCAACTGCTCCAAGTGTTACAGTAACAGATCCTAACAATATTGTCGATGTTATATTAGTACCAAGACTAGGTGACGGAGTATTAGGACAGCCAACATTTGTTAACAGGGGTACAGGCTTTACAAGTTCAACAGCAGAAGTTGATGCACAAAATTCAAATGGTGGTGCTGACTTCCCACAAACCGGAACGTTTATTGCTGTTAGACGCCTAAGTGCTAGACCAGTTAACGGGTCAAATATTGAATTTGCTAGTTTACCAGGTGAATTTTATAAACTAGTTAATACTATTAGTTTTATAGGCACTAATGCAGGAACATACACAGGCTTTTTACAACTTAGTCCTGCTATAGCAGTTAAAGACTCACTACCAGACGGTGACACTGTAGAACTACGTATTAGATTTAGTCAAGCACGGTTAACAGGTCACGATTTCTTAGACATTGGTACTGGTGGATTTACGAGTACTAACTATCCAAATACCCCGTTACAGCAACCAGTTCAATCTAACGAAACTGTTAACGCAAACGGCGGACGAGTGTTCTTTACAGCAACTGATCAAGACGGTAACTTTAGAGTTGGCGATTTGTTTAGCATTGAGCAAAGTACTGGTGTTGCAACATTGAATGCTGATGCGTTTAATATTGCCGGACTGCAAGAACTATCACTAGGCGAAGTAACACTAGGCGGTAACAGTGCAAGTATTAACGAGTTTAGCACTGACCCATTCTTTACTGCTAATAGTGATAGTGTAGTGCCAACTCAACGTGCAGTTAAAGCATACATCGAAGCACAAATTGGTGGCGGCGGCGCAACACTTAACGTTAACAGCGTGACAGCAGGTGACGTGTTTATTGGGACCGATACTATTACAACGCTGAGCGGAAGTTTGCTAAATATAAGAGCGAACGTGGTATTCAGTGGAACCGTACTTGGTTTACCTCTAGCATATAACTATTTCTTAAGATAAGGACGGAGATTAAAAATGGCAAACGGAATATTAGGATCGGCAGATCTATTAGCAACAACAGATACAGAAGTTTACGAAGTACCGGTTAGTACTTTTAGTGTAGTAACAGTAAGTTTTTGTAATAAGAATGCAACATCAATAACTGTTAGATTAGCAGCTACAAAACCGGCAAATGCTTCAACACCGGCAGCAGATGATTATTTTGAATATGATGCACAAATTCTACCAGGTGGTGTGTTAGAAAGAACAGGTTTAGTTTTTGAAGCAGGAAGAAGAATATATGCTTATTCATCGGCTGCTAACACTGTAGCAATGGTATACGGTATAGAAACAGTAACCGCTTAAAGGAAAATAGATTATGGCTAGAAGAATAACATCAGGAATATCAGGAAGGTCTATATTAGGATCATTAACTGCATTAAATAACAGTTTGCAATCAGTTGTTTTAAATGCAAATCTTGTACTAGAACCTAACGGTACTGGAATAGTTCAATCTACAGCACATTTGCAAATTAACGACGGTAGCGCACTTAGACTTGCTGATGATGATTCTAGTGCATATGTTGCTTTTAAATCACCTGCAACATTAGGTGCTAGTTATACATTGACATTTCCAGCAAATGACGGCGACAATACTCAAATGCTTCAAACTAATGGTAGCGGTGTATTAACATGGGCTGCTCCATTTGTATCAATTACTGATCAAGTAGCTGATGGAACAGTATACTATCCTACAATAATTACAGGTACTAGTGGCACAACTGCTGAAGTTAATACCTCAAGCTCAAAACTATCATTTGTACCGAGCACTGGAAGACTAAGCGTAACAGCAATTACAGCTGGTTCGGCTATAATCTCCGGCGGGTCTATTGACGGTGCTAATGTTGGTGCAACTACAGCAGGTACTGGTAGATTTACAACTATTACTGAAACTTCAAGTATTGCGTACAAAGAAAATATAACTCCTATTACAAATGCACTCGATGCAATCCTTCAACTAGTGGGTGTTACATACGATCGTAAAGATGGTAGTACTAAAGGCGAAGCAGGTTTAATCAAAGAAGAAGTAGAAAAAGTATTACCTAATCTTGTAAAAGATGACGGAATTCATTATACAAAACTAACAGCATATCTAATTGAAGCAGTTAAGAGTTTAAATGACGAAATTTATCAACTCAAAGGCAACAAATAAATGGCAACATTAACAAACGTAACCATTAACGATACTGGATTTTTACGAATCGCATCAGGTACCACAGCTGAACGCCCTGGTAGTCCTATTGCTGGCATGATGCGATACAACACAACCTTAAGTGCAAATGAATTTTATAATGGATCTGCGTGGATAGCTATGCAGGAACCAACAGCAGGTAATTCCAGCACAGGTGGCAGCATTACCACAGCAGCAGGATACAGAATACACACCTTTACATCCGGTTCTGGCACATTTACGCCAGTCAACACAGGCATAATAGATGTGCTGGTGATTGCCGGAGGCGGCAGTGGAAACGGCCTAGGCGGTGGGGGCGGTTCAGGTGGATATCTTTATGTGCAGGGTGTGCCAGTTACTGGCGGAACAGCGTATCCTACTGTTGTCGGTGCCGGAGGTGGTGCATTAGCAGGCCATGGCCCAAACGGAAATAGAGGCGCTGATTCAGTATTTGGAGGCGGCACTCCTGTAGGTCTTACAGCTATAGCTGGGGGGGCCGGCACTGGATATTATGTACCAGGGCCGGGACCAACCAATGCTGGGGGCAGCGGCGGTGGCGGCAGCGGTTATAGCTATCAAAGTCAAACATTTAACACAGCCGGAGTTGGCATTGTAGGCCAAGGCCACCCAGGCGGTTTCGGAAGTCACTACAACGGCACCCCAGAAGGCACACACTACGGTGGCGGCGGCGGCGGCGGCGCTGGCACACAAGGATATAATCGTGGTGGCCGATATGGCCAAGCCCGAGGCGGGGAAGGGCAGGCCAGTAGCATTAGTGGAGCTACTGTGTGGCGTGCAGGAGGTGGTGCAGGAGGTGCACACAGTGTAAGTGTTCCTCACGGAGCGGCCAGCAAAGGCGGCAAAGGCGGTGGCGGCGATAGTGGTACAGCTAACGGAGGTAATCAACCTGTGCAAAATGGCATTACTAACACAGGTGGTGGTGGTGGTGCTGCAAATCATCCAGATGTTGGAACAAACGGCGCAGGCGGCCCCGGAGTAGTTATTGTAAGATATAGAGGATAAACTATGGCAACGCTAAAAAATTTAACAATTAATGATACTGGATCAACCAACGTTGCATCAGGTACTACTGGTGATCGAATTTCTCCTGTCAACGGCGATATTAGAACAAACACAACTACCTCTCGAGTTGAAATGTATTCAAACGGTGCATGGGTAGCAGTTGACGGATCTGTAGGAAATCTTGCAGCTGGCGGCACAGTCAGCACTGTGGGTGGTTACAGAATACACACATATACTGCCAACGGATCCAATTCATTCACAGCACCCTACACTGGCAGAGTTGAAGTGTTGGTAGTTGCCGGCGGTGGCGGCGGAGCTGGTATTGGCGGGGGTGGCGGTGCAGGTGGCTACATTTACAATGCCAATTTTCCTGTTGTTGGCGGCACTGCATACACCACAGTGGTAGGAGGTGGAGGGGTAGGCCCGGGCGGACACGGCCCAGTAGGCGGACAAGGCGCCAATTCACAGTTTGGATCACTAACAGCATTGGCAGGCGGCGGCGGCTGCCCGTATAACCAGGGATACAATGCCATCACAAATGGTGGATCAGGTGGTGGCGGTCCTGGTGGACTGGGTACTCCGGGAACAAACTACACCAGCTACCCTGGAGAACATCCGGGTGGTTACGGACTAGCAGGTCAAGGACATCCAGGTGGTTACGGACATCACGGCTCCGGTCCAGGTCATCCAAATCCAGGCAGCAGCCAAGGTGGTGGCGCCAATCACGCTGGAGGTGGTGGTGGTGGTGCAGGATCAAAAGGGGTGAGTAGATTTTCCAACGGTGCCGATGCAGCAGGCGGTCGCGGTGTTGCCAGCACCATAACAGGATCCAGCGTAATTTATGCAGCAGGCGGTGGAGCAGGCGGCCACGATTTTATATATGCATGGGGTCCATGTTCTGGTGGCGCCCAGGATGGCACTGGACAAGGCGGTCGAAGTCCAAACGGCGGAGCAGTGCAAGCAACAGCTGGAGGTACGAACCGTGGTGGTGGTGGTGGCGGGGCAAGTCATCCTGCTCCTGACAGTTCGGGTCCAGGCGGCCCAGGTATTGTAGTTGTTAGATACAGATACTGATAATAGGAATAATAAACAAAAATGGCAATATTAAAAAATTTAACAGTTAACGATACTGGATTTGTACAGATAGCAAAAGGAACCACAGCTCAGCGTCCTGTAGGCCAAGCAGGAATGATCCGCTTCAACACTGACCTAAACAGAAACGAAATATACACAGGAACTGAGTGGGCATTGACCAACGGTTCTAACTACGCAACCGGTGGCACTGTCAGCACAGTTGGCGGTTATAGAATACACACATTTACCACTGCAGGAGCCACGTCATTCACAATGCCGTACGCCGGAACAGTTGAAGTTTTATTGGTAGCCGGTGGAGGTGGGGGAGCTGGGATTGGCGGTGGTGGCGGCGCCGGCGGAATGATTTACGAATCGCAAGTTCAGTTACAGTCTGGTAGTTACACAGTAAACGTTGGTAGTGGCGGTGGTGGTGAACCTAGTCATAACAGTTTAGCTGCTCCAGGCGGAAATTCATCGATAGTAGGGTCATCACTGACTAATCTAACAGCAGTTGGTGGTGGTAGAGGATTGCCGTATGTTCGAGCCGAGAGTCCTGCGCCGCACGGCAGCGGTGGATCAGGTGGAGGTGGTCCAGGCGCGCACGGCCCAACAAGTGGCGGTGGTGGCGGCGCCACGCCACAAGCCCCCATGGGGCATGGTAGTGATAACTATCATTTCTGGCACGAAGGTCCTACTATAGGATACAACACATCCAATAACCGAGATCAAATCAGTCTTCAAAATGGTCCCAACGGTGGCGGTGGGGGCATAGTTGGACAAGGACATCCAGGCGGAGCAGGGGCACATGGCGGCGGATATAGCTGGGTAACTAATACAGTTGTACACGCAGGCGGTGGAGGTGGCGGCGCTGGAAGTCACGGTAAACCAGCACTGAACTCAAACACCAGCGGTAACGGTGGTGCAGGACTTGCTAGTCAAATTAGTGGTACAGTGTCGTATTATGCAGGGGGTGGCGGCAATGGCACACACGGCCCGTCTACGCCAGGGCACTATGGATTAGACGGTGCAGCAGGTGGAGTTGGCGGCGGCGGCCGCGCTGGAATACATCCAGGCAGTCCAAACGGAGCTGCTGCAAACGGGCAAGCAGGTGCTGTCAATACCGGTGGCGGCGGTGGTGGTGGAGTTCACAGTGTCCCAAACGTGGCCGGTGGCGGTGGCCCAGGTATTGTAGTTGTTAGATACAGGGATATCTAATCAATGCCACAGTTTAAATCTACAATGAACATTTTTAAAGACTTTGGTGACGAAGTCTTTAATCCCAACTGGATGGATTCTGATAAGATTGAATTACCTCCAAGTCCAGACTGGACCTATGATCGAGTAATGCAAATTGAAGATGTTGATATTTGGGAAGTTGTTATTGAGCGCGGGGGTGGTGTAGCAGTGTATGCTTCCTGGTGTCCGTATGCAGAGTACTACCTAGTAAGGCATAATTTTGGACAGGATATAGAAGCGTTTTACGGTAGGGCAGTATTGCCACAACTACTACAAAGACTTGATCAATTAGGAATACCGTGTAACAAAGGTGCTCATTTTAGATTTACTGGCAGAATCAACGACATGAATTACGGAAAAGTATTAAATGGCAGAACTTCGGCGAATTCTGGAATAATTACAAACTTTTAATAGTAGTGTGTTTTAGTATTAAAACTGAACGATATTCTATCTTCATTTGTTAAATTCTCTAATACTTCGTGTTCAACATATGACGGAAAAATTAGTAACATTAATTTTTCCGGCTCATACGACACTGTTTCGCTGGTCATAGGATTCCATTTGTCTACAATGTAACTTGGTAGATAACTTTTAAACATATTCTCTCTATGAAATACAATATTGCCGCAGTCACCAGCTGGCACTTGTAGATAAAATGCTCCACTGAATACGCTATGCGGATGTATGTGTTTAACATTATAACTACCTGTAGGATTAATGTTATACCAATGTGATGTAACAATAGATGGAGTATTTGTTTTTAATCCCATCTGTCTGTGTGCCTCTACTAGAGATTCATTAATTTTATATAATAAGTCTTCATGTGCTGGCGGTACTCCGGGTAGTTCACTGCTTTGCCAACCATGTTGGTTTGAAACTGTATATCCAGGATTATGTTCTTTTAATTTGTAAAGATACGAAATCAATGTGTCAACGTTTATATCAATATGAGTTTTCCATACTGGAGTAGTAAACCATTGATTTAATAATAAATTCATATCAGTTAAAATTAAAGTTTATAGTATATCGTCTATCAGTTGTAATTGGGTTACTACTAGAATGATACCTAAGCCCTGTATCAAAGTGATATAACGAATTTGATACAGGAGTTATCCTTTCTTTTACGGTAGGAATAACATTCTGAGGCCAAGTTTTTGAATCAGTTTCGTCAAATACTTCATTAAAAATAAATGTATCTCCGTCGCTGTCATTAAGATAGTACACTAGCGTAGAATGAGGAGTATAACGATCTACATGTGCGCCGTTATACTTGCTAGGATTGTTATTGACTACAGGAGTTTGTAAATTAATTTTAATCCTTATAAAATTATTAGGCTTAACTCCAGATAATTTTGTAAAGTTGTCAGCTAGTATTCCCATATGGGATAATACTTCTGAAACTTTACCTTTTTCAATGTCCCATATTGTATGTGTTAGCCCAAAGCTTCGACACAGAGTTGGATCAACTTTTGCGGTTAGATCAACAATATATGCAATGTTGGGTTGATAATACCAGGGAAAATCTAATCCAGTTATTAAATTATACAGTGTTGTGTGTTGCTCTTTGGTAAGGATGTCTTTATATAGCATATCAAATAAAATTAAAGTTTATAACATATCTAGCTTTGCAAGTTACAGGATTAGAACTTGCATGAAATCTACAGCTATCAAAGAATACGCCTTTACCAGCTTCGGGAGTTATTCTTTCCATGATATTGAATTGTTTAGGTAATGCGTCTGCATTATCAACCGCAGTTTCTTTGAATAATACAGTGTCTCCATCGCTATCGTTTATATAGTACAAAAACGCTCTAGATGGCATCATATCCGTGTGAGGATAATTATAATTTTCCTGCGTAAATGTTTTATCTTGTATCGTGAGATTAATTCGTATCCTTAATATACTGTTGACATGTACACCTACCTTGTCTGCAAACATGTACAATACAGGAATAAGTAGCCCTATGTCAGATGAAAATACTGTGCCATCATCCAAGATAGGATGCGTAAACTGCCCATTGTCAACAATATTAGGATACTGCTGCATCTCTTGATACCTACTGCTGGTATCAGCATACGAAGTATTACCGTGCCATTTCCAAGATATCTTATTCATAAGAGATGCAATGTGTTCTTGATACTGCGCAGGTATTGCATTTTTAACAACAGTAAACATTAATTATTCCTAATATAATCTAAAAAAGAATGATGATCGATTAAGGTAGTAAGATTTAGATTTAAATTTTTAAAATATTGATTTTTAATATTACAATACTCACCTTGTCTTTGTCCAGTATTTAATGAATCAAAAATTTTCTTGGCAAAAGCTGGATTAAAAAACTGCTGACCATTTCCGCATGCATAAAAACTTTTGAGTCCCCAGTCTTCGCCAATTCCTTTAAAGTCGTCGTACGATGGGATTGTAGTTTTAGAATGTTCGAGTAATGGCAACAAAGAATCTGGAATTGTATTATTGCTAGTAAAATTTGACCAAAACTCTGTATCGGATCTATTTGTAATGTAGTGAAAATATACAAAACCTAACGTGTTATCAGTTAATGTAGAAAATCGATTGTTAATTTTATCAACTAGTATTTGATCTCTAGTAATGACAGCACCAATATTTTTTATCAATGACTGTAACATCATAATTGAAGTCCAGATAGAAGTTGCTTCTAACGGTTCAATAAATCCACTGGACAGTCCAATAGATAAACAGTTTTTTACAAATATTTTTTCAAATCTACCTGGTTCAAAATCAATTGTTCGCGGAACATCAGTTTCAAATCCTAGTACTGTATCTATTTCTGCCTTAGCTTCATCGTTGGTAATTTGATCGCTGTCAAATACATATCCGCATCCATATCTACCTTGTACTGGAATACGCCACATCCATCCGTGCTTCATTGCCAGTGAATCAGTATATGGGGGAATTATGTTGGTAGGATTTTGAATAAAAAACGGCATGGCTCGTTTTACAGGCAGGTATTTTTTATAACTTATCCAAGGAGTTTTATAGAATTCTCCTATGATTAACCTTTTGAATCCCGAACAATCAAAAATAAAATCACCATCTATTATTGATGTTTTACACACAATAGATTCGATATATTCATGATCGTCTGTAACAATACTAGTAATTATATCATCAACTACATTGATTCCTCTCGATATTCCAACTTTTTCTAAATATGCTGCGAGCTTAGTGGCATCAAAGTGCAATGCTATATTACCTAATCTTTTAAAATGTAAAATTGGATCTAGATCTTTATATGCTGCTGTGGAATCAGGAATAAATCTTACAGAATTTCTTTCACTTGCTATTGTATTGAAATTGATATCGTTAAATAATTTCTCATTGGCGATATATTCTAAATCTAAAAGAGGATAATCAGTATGTGGTAATTTACTAATCAGTGTATGATCTAGATCGTAATTATCTGGAAAGGAATGGTGATAATATTTTCCATCTCCATTCCAGTTGGAAAATCGTATACCGTTTTTTATAGTAGCATTGGCATGTTTAACAAGATCGCTTACTGGTATGTCAATCTCATCTAGAAAGTCTATAATATGAGGAGTTGTTCCTTCGCCGGCACCTAGTATACCAATTTCGCTACTTTGTATTACAGTAATACTACTTGAAGGAAATTGTTTTTGAACAAATAATGCAGTGATCCAACCAGCACTGCCACCTCCTACAATGATAAATTTATAATTAGTGTCAACAGATTGGTTCATTTCAATGCTCTGCCTAGATTAAACACTAGGGTTATTCTTCCATCCTTGCTGAAATTTCTAGGAACTTCGTGAGTAATCCAGGACTCCCATATTAAGAATAATCCGTCCTCTGGAACAAAATGAACTCGTTCCCAATTTGTAGAATTATCAAGTTTTGGTAAAGAAACAAATTTTCTAAATGATCTAGGATCGTCAAACACTATAGGGGCGGAACCAGGAGGAACTTGTAGATAAAACACCCCACTCAATAAGGAATTAGGATGAGTATGGGCAGCGTGAGAATCATTCTCTCTCATCTCACTGGCAAAAATCTGTACTGAAAATGTTAAGTCAGAAACATCATATCCTAACTCTGTTAGATAGTTGTGGCCAGCTTGTTCTATAAATTCTTTAAACGGCGCAATATCATCAAACGTTGACAGTCCGCCATCGGCAGTATACGTATTTTTATAGCTCCATGTATTTGTTATAAATGAATCATCAGCAAGATATTTTTTAGCAACTGGCATCAATTGAGTTGCCAGCTGTGTATTTTTAGATACAGAAATTGCTGTTGGAAAAAAATAGTCTATGTGCATATAATGTTAAAATTAATGTTGAGTCTAACAGTATTGGTTAATGCAAACTTGGCAGCATGATAATGTTTGCCATCAAATAATAAAAATCTTCCTTTTTTTGGTTCTACTTCTTTAATAATAGTATAATCTGTTTTGGCCTGACCATGAATTCTATCAAAAATTACAGTGTTGCCATCGCTGTTGTTGACATAGTATATAAGAACAAAATGCGGTGTCAGAGCATCAACATGCGGAGTTGTATAATTTGTAGAGTCAAATTCAGAAGACTTAAATTGTAAATTTGCTTTTGATCTTATAAGATTTTTAAACAATATACCCGACCTACTTATGAATCGATCAAGCACAAAATCTGATATTTTATAATTGATCGATTCTTGCTTTTCGTTTTGGTAAAAACTATGTCCAAGTAACACTGACTCTCGAGTATTGTGATCGCTATCTATTTCTGCATATTCTAGTTCAACTGTGCGATTGCTAACAGTGTTTGCAAAAAACCAAGGAAACTTTGAATCTTTTAAAAATTTCTCAATGTGATCTGACTCTGCAGTTTCAAGAATATCATCGTAAATTTTGATCATGTTACTCGGTGAACCTTATGTATGATTTAGTTAATGATTCTGATTTATTGTGCGGAAGTTTTGATGTTTTTAAAAAACCAATACTGGGTCTTCCATCCCACTTATAACTTGAAAAAGGTCCGTTAGCATCAACATAGTGTAGGAACGCCTGAATATGGTACGAACCTTCTGGCGCAATAAATTTTTCTCTCCAGTGCTCTAAATCGCATCCGCGATAGATTACAAGATCTCCGGGGTTCATTTCACATAGATTACCATCCATAAAGATAGGCCAAGAATAAGAACCAGTTTGTTCTTTGTAATCAAACTTAAATGTAATAGTAGTTGAAACTTCGCAGCTGGGTCGATCGGTATGACTGTGCAGTTCGGCTCCGGGCCTATACACTCGATAGTAAGAATATGTTGGGTACAAACTGAGACCCGTATTTTGTTCCATTACAGGAAGCATATGCATCAGCATAGATTCCATTAGCGGATCACCATAACTACTATGTGAGTTACGTATTTGACAATGAGGCCCTTCTTCGGGGCTATAATTTTGTTGCTCGTCGATTAATGAATAGTTAGAAATTAATGAGAGTAGGTCAGCATCAATAGCATCTTTGATGTAAACGTACCCCTTAGATTTAAATTTTTCAATATTGTTCATATCATATTGGTCTATCATGCAACCAGGTAACTAATGAATATTTTGTTCCACTTGTAACATTGTGAGCAACATGTCGGTAGGCGTAGTTTGATGGGAACAGAATCAACATTCCTTTTTCTGGTTTTAATTTGACTTTAAAATTTGGAAATTCAATTTCCCCACCTTCGTAATTATCGTTAAGGTAGATAATAGCACTCACTGCACGACCAATATCTGTCCCGCCGTCGTAGTGCTCTTTGTACCCTTCGCCGGCACGATATTTTAATGCATTATACGGCTCGTGATATATTGGTTCGTTTATTTGATATTTGTTAACATAAGGAACAGTAGCAGCCAACAGCAAAAAATACATTTGATTGTGTATGTCTTGCATTGGTTGACTGTTTGAACCTTGCCCAGACCCAGTAACACTAAGGTGTAAATTAGTCCTTGCTTGTTGTAAATGCCCTTGTCCCACAGTGGTAGCCCTACCCCATCCTACGCCTGATTCAATATTGGCACAGGTCGTTTCTATTTGTTGAATTGTTTCTTCTGGATTAGGCCAAACATTTTCAAAAATATCAATGCAACCTCCAACGGTTGCACTTGCTTCGATATGTCCCGAAAATAAATTGTTGATAAACATTATTGTTCCTTTGTATTGTCTTTGTGTATATGGGTTTTTAGATATTGATATAAACTAGGTTGATTTTTTGCCGCTTCTAACCACCTTGTTTTTCGCTCTTCAAACATTCTAAAAATTGGATCCATCTGTTTTTTCAATGACACTTTTTGATATTTTTCTCTTAAATCTACAGTGACTTTGTCTAGAATAAAATAATTCATACCCACACTGACCCATGTAATTCCGCCAATGTCGGGAGTTCTAAAATTAAACATCTTGTCTTCTTGCAGTCTAAAAAATCCAACAGCATTATTGGGTTCTAGAGTTTCCATGCCTGGCTCGTATACCCGGTTGGCATTAGCTTTCCAATACTCTGTATCAGTTCTGATACTTAACGCATAATGCAAGGCAACAAATTCAGCAAAATTGCGCCACAAGCCAAACACAGTTCCATTATATACATCCATGTCCCATTGTGTAACAGCCGGGCGTTGCAGTGTTTTGATCAATTTGAATAAAAATTCATGTACTGAAAACAATCCATTAGACTCTAGTGGTTCAATAAATCCAGCACTTAGCCCGATGGCTACACAGTTTTTAACAAACGTTCGTCGGTGAATTCCTACTCGCATAGGAATATCTCTGTATTGCAGTGAGTCAACTTCTTCTCTTGTTCTAGGACAAATCATCTTGTCACTCATGAGATACACTTTAAATTCTTCTAATGCATCCTCTGAGCTAATGTACTTGTCGCTGTATACGTATCCTGTGCCTAATCTTTCCCAGCTAGGAATATTCCATGACCATCCGTTGCCCAATGCTGTTGAATTGGTAAACGGTTCCATTTCACGGTCTTTGTCCTTGTAAGGCATTCTAGTGGCCCAGGCACGGTTGTTTGGTAACATGTGATTATATGAAACAAACGGTTCCTTTAATGCTCCGCCTAGCAATAGACTTTTAAATCCTGTACAGTCAATGAATAGATCTGACATTACCTGCTGTCCGTCATCCAGCACTAATGACTCTATGCCATTGTCGTTGGTGTTAACGCTAACAACTGTGTTGGCAAGGTGAACAACTCCCCTAGGCTTACAATATCTTTCTCTCAGCCATGCACCAAATTTAGTTGCATCGAAGTGATATGCTACATCTGAATCTGGACTATAGCTGTCAAACTGACCGTACTTATTTAATGCAAATTTATTTTGATCCCATAATGCAGCAGCAGGAAAAAAACAATTTACAAAATCCTGAACTGGTGTATCAGGATACAGTGCTTTTTTAGTTAGCCAATCTTGCATGCCATCGTGCGTGTCTTTTATATAAGGATGTCCAAACGGATAATGAAATCCGCCCGAATCTTTCTCATAAAAGTCGGTAAATTTGATGCTCATTTTATAACTGGCATCAGTGTGTGTCATGAAATCTTTTTCGTCAATTTCTAAAAAATTGCAATAGTCATTGATTCCACCAAGCGTGCTTTCGCCAACACCTAGAATTGGAACATCGGGACTTTCAATCACAATAATCTCCTTAGCAGGAAATGCCTTAACCAATGCAGCAGCGGTCATCCACCCGGCACTGCCGCCACCAACAATGACTATTTTGCCTAGCGGTTTAATCATTTAACGCTGACCTCTTTCTCGAAGCTAGTAATTGCAGCAGCCAATGCAGTCAACATGTTCGCGTCAGGGTGTTTGATTTTAAATTCTGCCGATTTAAATTCTGAAAGAATAGACAGTACCGCCTCTGAACTTAGTTCGTTTGATTCAAATTTTGATTTGGTATCTCGCAGGACGTTGCAAACTCTTGTTAACTCTTCAACATTCTGTTCTCGGATGGTGGTCTGTGCTTGAAAATGATCAATAGATGTTGCTAGATTATGTACCGGTGGTTCTGGAGGCATCCAGGTACCTGCTCCAACTTCTGGTGATGAACTCATGTTATTTCTCCTTAAATTTACTATTTTTAATTAATCTGTTATACAATACCGAAGGGGAAAATGCTATTCTCCGTGCCGACAACGCTGCATAATCATAATATTCTCTTGTGCAATATTTAGTTGTTATATTTATCTTGTGCTCGGTAAGTGGAATTAATTTTAGAAAAGGCGTTCCAGCTTCAAATTTTACAGTATAACTCGATGATGTGATTGGAAAAAATAAATTAACATGCATGTTGAAGTTATGCCTAAATTGAACATTCCCATCACAGAACACAACATTTTGATCGTCAAACGCAGAAGTTAGATATGTAGGTTTGGTCATAAACCACTGAACATTTGAATTGCAATGTGCAATCCACGGGCTTAGAATCTTAGTATGCAAGTACTTGGAAGACAACTGCGGAAATTGTTCAGCAGAATGACTTGATATCATAGACATTTCTTTGTATACGTTTGCGTATTTCCATTCTAATATTTGATTTTTTGGATCAACATAAACTTCAAGATCACTCCATAGTGGTACTGTTATCCCGGTGGAAAAATAATCGTTTATTGCAGGACATTTTCTAATTGTGGATCCGTGATGAGGTTCAAAGTGTGGATTTTGTTGTTCGGTAGGAATTATTGGAGAAGTTTCTTTAAACCAATCTGGCAACATCTTATTGCTAGAAACTGGCGGCAAATTCTTTAATAAAAACGGATCAAATGTAGAAAATGTTATGTTTGGAACTTTAGGTTTACAAAAGAACATAGATCAACTCTTAATTTTTTCAATCAATACTCTATCTCGAATTGGGGTAAATTCGGTCATATATCTTTTCCTTTAATTGTTTATTTTATAAGCAATTTTTCAATAATCTTTTAGATATGAATTAGCTCCTCTAACATATTTATTGTACAAGTTTTTACTGATTATACATTTTGGCTTGTAGGTAATAAATACAATATAGGAGACAGCAACAGCATGGCGTCATCAGCACCAATTGTAGATAGAATTAGAATTATACCAAGACCTAACGATTTCTTAGATCGTAACGTAGGTTCTAACGGTCAAGTTTATTTTAATAGTGATTCTAGTAGCCTTCGAGTGTATAACGGAAAAATTGCCGGTGGTTTTGAAATTGCTCGTGCTGATTTAAATAATGTCACTGGTGCAAGTTTACTTTCAAAACTAACTATTACAAACGACGATATAACCTGGATAGCATATGCCGAACTTGTAGATTTGCCAAGTGCAGCTGACAATCACGGAATGTTTGCACACGTACACGTTACAGGTAAAGCATACTATGCTCACGCAGGTGCTTGGATAGAACTCGCTAATCAATCAGAAATTAATTCTATTGCAGACATATCAGAACTAACTGATACAACAAATTTACTTTTCGACGGAGCATATAGTTCATTAACTGGCTCTCCGACTATTCCTTCTGCACTAACTGACCTAGGAATTACAGACGGCTCCACAACGCAAATTTTAACCACAGATGGTGCAGGTAACTTTACATTTGAAGATGCACCCGAAACAGGATCAACACAAAATTTATTTGCTACAATAACAAGTGATGATGGATCAGCTACAGCTAATGCAGTTACAGATACTCTTAATGTATTAGGCGGGACAAATATAGCAACAACTATTGCTACAGACACCAACAATCTAACAATTAATATGAGTGCATTTAGTATTGACTTCCTAAGTGATGTTGACACTACTAGTTCAGCACCAGCAACAGGTAATGTACTTAAATGGGATGGTGCTAAATGGGCACCTGGTGTAGATGCCACAACAGGTGGCGCAGGAACCGATGCTGATACACTTGACGGTTTTGATGGTTCATACTACCTTAACTGGGCTAACGTTTCTAACAAACCTAGTATACTTACACTAGCAAGTTTAAGTGTTGGCGTTGAACTTACAGCCGCAGGCGATGGTGCAATTAGTTATGATAACACATCGGGCGAGTTTAGATATACACCACCAAATTTGAGTACGTATCTTACTAGTGTACCTGCACAAACCTTTGCAAGTTTAACAAGTAAGCCAACTACATTATCGGGATACGGTATTACTGATGCACAAGCAACTTTAGTAAGTGCTACGAATATTAAAACAATAAACGGTACTAGTTTACTAGGCAGTGGTGATATTACTATTGCTGGGGGCGGTGCTGGCATTGCACTTACAGATCTAAGTGTTGGATCAGAAGGTTCGGCAAGTGGTGACGGAGCAATAGGGTATAACGACTCAACAGGAGTGTTTACATATACACCGCCAGTTATTCCAGCAGCACTGACTGATCTAAGTATTAGTGATGGGTCTAACGGACAAGTACTAACAACAAACGGAAGTGGTGCTTTTACATTTGCTACTCCTGCATCTGGCGTAACTACTTTTAGTGCGTTAACTGACGCATCTACAGCAAGTATAGATATAGGAAAAATATATGAGCCTGCTATTGCAATGCTAAGAGTTGATAATGTTGGAGTAAATGCATACACATTTCCTAGCCATTACAGTGGAAATAATCCTACTATCTACGTTATAAGCGGAACTACTATAGCATTTGATTTAGATAATATTTCAGGACATCCGTTTGAAATACAAGATTCTGCAGGTGCTCCTTATAATACTGGATTAGTACATGTGTCAACTACAGGGGTAGTATCTATCGGAGCAGCAGCTCAAGATAAATCTAGCGGAACATTATATTGGAGAGTTCCGGAATCTATATTCGGAACTTACAGATATCAGTGTCAATTGCACGTGGCAATGGTAGGCGGAATTACTATTAAGCGATTAAGCGTTATTTAAAATCTTTTACTAGTTGATTTAATGTCATTCTTATACTGACCATTTTTTCTACATTTTCACGCACTTTTGTTGGATCAATACTTTTATTATTTGTACTGTGTGTTTCGTCAATTAAATTGCATTGGTGTCTTAATTCGTCTAACAGTTTATAATTACGTTGGCGCACAGATTCGTTTTCTATTTTATCAATAACAGACTTGTATCTTTTAAATTCTTTTTGAAATTTAGTTGATTGACTTAATTTTAACATTAGCTTAACCTAAAATAATTGCTGTTGTTATTACTTGTTTCTGCTATTGCACTATTATCTGCTAAACTCTCTAGCATAACTGGCATTAGTTCTGGTATGTGAAATATACTACCTTCTAGCAATTCTTGAGCATACGTTTTTCCGTCTGTAGTGTCTATCCATTGTATTTTAAATTTACCAGCATTAACAAACCAGCTTTTTGATCGATCCTTGTGAAAGTGCAAAGGCATTTTACTATTTGATTTTTCAAATACTAAAATTTTCCCACAATATGTTTCGGCGTCTGCCCATACAATTTCGTATCCGTAATCAGTTTTAATAACTGTGTCGTTCATTTAATATTCTCTAATCTAATAAATCTATAACTTTAAAAACTGTTTCAAGTTTTTTTAAATTAACTTTGTTTTGTAAGGTGTTGTTTAATCCGTGATGTAGTGGACGAGGCCATTTACCAAACTCTACCCATGCATAACCGTCGTGCTCGTTATTTAGTAGAGGCATAAATTCTTCTTCAATTACGCACAAATATGTGTGAAAGTGAAAACGTGTATCGTTGCTAATAAACGTTTCTAAAGGCATTGTTTTCTTAATAGAAATTTCACCAATTTCTTCAAAGATCTCACGCTTTAGGCCTTCCCAAGGAGTTTCGGCTTTTTCAGTGGTGCCACCAACTAATCCCCATAAATCACCCGAACGACCATTTACTCTATGTAAGAATAAAAATCGTTTAGTGTTAAGGGCGTATACAATTGCACCACTACAGATGATAGTATTTTGACTCATACTAATAATTATCTTAGTATGCAAGTCTCCATGTGCCATTTGGATATTCACCGTCGTATGCTAATATCCATTCATCATTTTCAAATTTGTATTGTTTACCAGTATTAAGATTAGATGTATAAACAACAGTAGTATCTTGCGTACTAGCGTCAAACACTACATGCCATTTTGTACCATCCCATTCAATAATGTCATTGGCTCCTGCAACAAAGTCAGAACCGTCAGTATTTTTCCAAGCATCTGGACCATCGTATGCATAGTTGTCAGGTGTTTCGTAACCTGCATCTTGACCAACATTAACGCTATCGTTAATATCTGCAAGTATTAATATGCGAGGATTAGTTGATTTTAAATCTGTAGGGTTAGTTTTGTACGGATTAATAATATAATCAATTTTGTTACGATCTCCATTAGGTCCACTAATAACTGTATCTGCAGGAAGTGTATCCGTATCCCAAGCTATTGACAACTCGTATGTATCTAACGGATTAACAACTACAGTGCCAACAATTTCGTTAGCTAAATCTTGACGTTTTAATCTTAGTTCAGTAATTCCTGCATCAAACTCAAATGGCATAGACTTTAAATAGCCCGGCCACGTTTCAGCACCGACGATACCTTTTCTCACTAGTTTAGCAGTAGTACCTAATACTAACACTCCATAATTATCATGTGCTGTTGAAATTGTAAAATCTACATCAGCAATAAATGTACCTTCGTTTGCAATTTTTTCTTGTATCTCGCCTGTATTTGCAACTACAACTCTAGTTCGTATGTCTGCTTCTGCTACACCATTAGAAAAGCCTGCTCTTGATAAATCAAGATCAATTGTTCCTGCTGTCTCGTTAAAGATACTATTAATAACTTGTGTAATAACACCAAGACGTTTTACTTTTACTGGAGGACTAATCCAAATAGGTGTAGTAAATGTTAGTGTAGCAATGTCGATATCGCTTTCTGTACCTGTAGGAATTGTTCTGCCGCTAAATGTTAGCCCTGTCATATTAACTACGCTTAAACTTGTCCAGTCGATGTAGTTATCAGTTGTTTGAATCTCTAAACTTGGATTAAACAACATTAAAATTTGTTCTAATATTTGTAGCTTTTGATCTGTATTTGAACTCCACACATCAACATTAACAGTTAGTGTATATGGAGTAGGCATCAGTCTTTCAACGGTAAAATTTTTACCTTCAGTATTTAAATATTCTTTACCAGCTGCATCATATGCACGTTCTCTAATATTTACTTTGTTAACGTAGCTGCTGTCACTTAGACGATTGACATCCATTTCAAGACCAGTAATATATACAGCCATTCTTGGTGCGCTTGGAATCTTATTTTCTGAGTTTTCTCTAATGATGTTGGCAACTTGCCGAGTTAAATCACCGTACATAACTGGAATCTGAGTGAGAGCACCTTTGCCATCTTTATAACTAAAGTTACTCATCATACGCACAAGCTGCGTTATGTATCTGCGTATTTGACCATCGTAAAAATGTTGATATCCCATTATTCTGCCTCCATCCAAACACGTTTGCCGTCGATTAGCTTCCAAGTCTTGTTTTTAAATTTGCCTTTATTTGCTAAACTTACTTTTCTTTTATGTTCCTCTGAGCAAGTTTTCCCCTTCATTGGTCCACCGTCTTTTCTTAACGCATTATGAAAGTGATATGTTTTTTTAGAATGTTTTGAATGTGAAAGGTGTTCATACTTGCAGCGATCAACACTTTGTATAGTTTGACCTATATAGCATTTTCCGCTTTCGATATGTGTACATTTGTAAATTTGCATTAATTATCCGCCCGTGGTCTAAGTGCTTGAGACAAACTCTGTCTTTCAGTAGTTGTTTCACCACCGATAGTGTCGGTACTAGTATTATTAACAAACGTACCTTTTTGCGTACTGCGTATATTAGTGTTTGTTAGTGTCATTCTAACATTATCTTCTTGCTTAACCCAACGCACTCCGTCATATCTAAACAATCTATTAGGTGCAAAATCATTGCGTAAGAAGAAATCTCCTGTAATAGGCACACCCGGAAACGTAATTCCAAATCCAAATGCTTCTCCATTTGTTGGAATACCATCTCCTAGTAAATAACCGTTATATCCAGAACGTTCTACTGTTTGCATTGTATCAGGAATATTATCGGCATCAGTGTCAACTAATTGGGTATTACCATCTGCATCTAGTTGTAGGCTAAAGTAATGATTAGTATTGTATCCTGATTTAGGAGCATCTACTTCTGCTTGCGATATAACAGCATTATTGATTTGCATCTCTTTATCATATGTTGAAAGCAAATCACGTAATGTATTGCCACCTGGATTTTCTTCTTCTGCAGGGAGGTCAAGTATTTCTTTAAATTCTTGACTGTCAATAATTTGTTTAAGTTTAAGTCTATACAAGTGCGGATACCAAGTTTGACTGAATCCTTCACTTGCACGATTAACATCTTCTACAACATAGAACCTTTTAAGTGCTACACTGTGATCGTTTAGTGCGTATTCATCTTTTAAGTGAGGTAATTCAATTACGTCACCTGCTATAATTTTTCTACCAATTGTTTTAACACTGCTATTAATATGTATAGTAAGCATCAACGTGTCATTGGTCATAAACAATCCAAATTGGCTTAAATTAAAGTCAATATCTTGTACGTTATAAATTCCACGTAATGTGTAGATATCTGGATCGTACTTTCTATCCCTATTTTCAAGAAATAGTAAGTCTTGTATATTAGTTGGTTTTACACTATCGTATTGAGGTTGATCCGCAGTTGCATTTGCATCCGTTGGATTATCTGTACCTAAGTACTTGTGTATATGAAGATCGGTACCGCCAACAGTAAACATTTCAAGCACTTGCTTGTCTATAAAGTGGTAGTCGTTACCTTTTTGTGGTTTATATAAACTTAATCGTGGCATATACATATTTAGCGTCTTACCACTGTAACGATAAATACTAGGGAGACATTAAAATGGCAACAACAAAACAAGAAGTATATGATTACGTACACACGCTGCTAGGCGGAGGTATGGTCGATGTTGAACTCGATCCAATTCATTATGAAACGGCACTAAAAAAATCATTAACTAGATTTAGACAGCGTAGCAATAATTCAGTTGAAGAATCGTATTTGTTCCTGCCAACTATACTTGATCAAAACGAATACATCCTGCCTCAAGAAGTAATCGAAGTAAGACAAATATTCCGTAGAAGCATTGGCGCTCGTACAGGCGGCGGTGATGGCGGCAGTTTGTTTGAACCGTTTAACATGGCGTATACAAATACTTACTTGCTAAGTTCTAGTAATATGGGCGGTCTTGCAACATATGATATGTTTTCACAATATCAAGAACTAGTAGGCCGTATGTTTGGTAGCTTTATTGAATTTAAATGGAATAGTTCTAGTAAAAAACTTACCATGCTTCAGCGTCCTAGAGCAAATGAAACTCTAATGTTATATTGCTATAATTATCGTCCAGATGAAGAATTACTAAACGATTATATGGCACAACAGTGGATTAAAGATTATACTCTTGCAACTTGCAAATATATGCTAGGAGAAGCAAGAGAAAAATTTGCTACTATTGCAGGACCACAAGGCGGCACTAGTCTTAACGGATCAAGTTTAAAATCAGAAGCACAAGCTGAAATGGATAAACTTGAAAATGAAGTTGCTATGGCAATGGCCGGCGGCACCGGATTCGGATTTTTAATAGGTTAAAAACTACTTGACAATGCTTTAATTTCTGTTATACTAATAGAAACATTGGATCATTTGTATGAACAAACTTAAACTACTAATTATCGGTCACGGACGTCACGGCAAAGATACTGTATGCGAAATACTGCGTGACAAGTATAATTACAGTTTTGAAAGTAGTAGTAGATTTTGTTCAAAACGTTTTATCTATAACGACTTAAAGGAAAAGTATGGATATGCTAATGAGGAAGAGTGTTATGCTGACAGGCATAATCACAGAGCAGAATGGTATGATGCTATCTGCGCTTATAATGTTCCTGACCCAGCGCGTCTAGGACGCGAAATGTTTAATGCGTATGATATCTATTGCGGCCTACGCAATAAAAAAGAATATCATGCTATGCGTAACACCGAAGTATTTGATTATGCTATCTGGGTTGATCGTAGTGATTACTTACCACTTGAAGCAAAAGACTCAATGAGCTTAGAACAGTGGATGGCTGATTATACTATTGATAATAACGGCACCTTGGAAGACCTACAGTTTAACATAGATCAGTTAATGAAATTCTTAGACGCTTAAATTAGAAGTCAGGTACTAAATCGCCCTGCTTCCACTTAACGCCTTCCTTTTGAAGAGTGCGTTGACAGTTAGCACATATAGTTTTAAGATTACTAATACGGCAGTTGTTTAACTCGCCGTCTATATGAAATACATTAAACTGCTCTGAGTGTTTTGATTTAAATCCACATTTTTCGCACAGTGGTTTCTTTTCGTAACCAGCTTGCTTCCATTTAGGTACGCCGTGATTAACTCCGCTACGTAAGCAACGCTCGCATAACTTACGATAGTGTATTTTTCCGTCCTTACGATAGTTTATTGCCGCAGGACGTTGGTTACATTGGCATAATGGTCTCATATTGTATTTACCTCACCTTTTCGGTCCCTTTTATACCACTATAACTCGTATAAATTTATCGTAGTATGCTAAATACTAGCAATAACAATCCAATAGGAGAAAACGATATGGCATTGACATCACCAGGCGTACAGGTTAGCGTAATTGACGAGAGTTTCTACACTCCGGCTGAACCAGGTACAGTACCAATGGTTTTTGTTGCATCTGCAAGTAATAAGACTAATGCAGCTGGAACAGGAACTGCACAGGGCACATTAAAAGCTAACGCAGGGAAACCTTACTTACTTACATCACAAAGAGATTTAGCGGATACATTTGGTGATCCACTTTTCCAAATTGATGCAAACAACAATCCAATTCACGGTGGCGAGCGTAATGAATACGGCTTACAAGCAGCCTACAGTTTGTTAGGTGTTAGTAACAGAGCATGGGTCGTACGTGCAGATATCGACTTAGCTGAATTAGCACCAACTGCAACTGCTCCTAGTGCAGATCCATTAGCAAATACATACTGGTTCGATACAGAAAATTCAAAATACGGAATTCAACAGTGGAACGGTGCAGCATTTACTACAATTGGTGGTCAAACGTTTACAACTAAAACTCCAATTGTTATTACAACAACAGACGGAGTAGTTGACTATGAAGACGAAGATTATACTCCACTAGCTAGTATTGGTGCTATTGGTGACTATGCAATTGTTGCAGTTACTACATTAAACCGCACTTGGTTTAAAAATGCAGTAGGCGCATGGGTTGAAGTAGGCAGTGATGCTTGGACAGCAAGCTGGCCAACTGTTAAAAGTACTATAGCTAATCCTACACTTGGCAGTCCACCGGCTGATATTACAATCAACGGTACTGCTATTTCAGTTGGTGCAAATACAATTACTGACGTTGCAAGTTCAATTACTAGCTTCTTAGCAAGTGTTGGTATTACATCAGCAGCAGTAGACGGATTCCTTGAAATTTATAGCACTGGTGAAAGTTCAGGTGCAGATGATAGTACACGTGGCGGTCCAGTCATCATTGGCGGCGATACTGCTAAATTAGCACTATTAGGCATTAGCTCAGGAACTTATTACCCACCAGCAGTACAAGTATCGGCACATACAAGTGTTCCACAATTTAAAATTACTGATACATATACTCGCCCAACAGGTAGTATTTGGGTTAAAACAACTGCTCCAAATGGCGGCGGAAATTTAAAAGTAAAACTTTGGAATTCAGAGACATTACTTTGGGACGAAAAAACAACACCAATGTACGACAACAATGCAGCAGCAGTGTACGGTTTAGACAGTACTGGCAGCGGCGTAAACCTAGCAGTTGGTGAATTGTTTGCTAAAACAAACGTTGCAGCAGACGCTCAACCATTGGGCACATTTACAATCTATCGTAGACAAGCAAGTGGTGCAACTGTTATAAGAAGTGCAGCAATAACGGGCGCAGCGCCAGGCAATAGTTCATCAGCAACTAAAACATTCACTATGTCAGTTGTTACAATTGTTGCGGGTGTTGCAACAATGGGTAGTCCAGTAACAGTAACTGTGCCTGCAACAACAGGCAGTGCAAGCGGCGACGCAGTATTAATTGCAAGTGCAATTACATCAGCAGGTGTTGCTAACGTAAGTGCAACAGTTGATGCGCAAAATAAAGTTGTAATTACACATGCATTAGGTGGCGAAATTAACTTTGTTGACACCAACGGATTGTTAAACGCTATCGGATTTACTCCGTATATTGCAACTGCATCAAACAGCACTGTTAACTTAGCATATGCAGACGGTACAACTTTTAACACATCACCAAAACAATTTGCTGCAACTAACTGGCGCATACTAACGTATACACCAAGCGATAATGCACCAAACTCATTGGCAGCTGCCGGACAACTATGGTACAACTCGATTGTTGACGAAGTTGATGTTATGTATCACAACGGTACAACATGGGTTGGATATAACGATGCAACTGCGTTTCCAGATGCAGATGCCGAAGGTCCAATTGTTGCAGCAAGTATGCCACTAGTACAATCAGATGGCAGCGCACTAGTAACAGGTGATCTATGGGTTAGTACAGCTGACTTAGAAAACTACCCAACAATTTATCGTTATAACAATAACGTTGCAGGTACAACAGCGCAAAAATGGGGATCACCGCTAGATGCTAGCGATCAAACTACTGAAGAAGGTATCCTATTTGCTGATGCACGTTACAGTGTAAGCGGCGGAACAACTGAAGTTATGACAGACGCAAGTATTGCTGAATTACGTGTAAGCAACTACTTAGACCCGGATGCACCACAAGCAGCACTATATCCAAAAGGTATGCTACTATGGAACTTACGCAGAAGTGGATTCAACGTAAAACGTTTTGAGCGCAACTATATTGATACAAATGCAGACAACCTACGCTTAGGTGATGCAGGCGAGTACCCGATGTCAGGTTACTATCCGCACCGTTGGGTTACTGAATCAGGTAACCAAGAAAATGGTGCAGGTAGCTTTGGACGCAAGGCACAGCGTAAAGTTGTTGTACAAGCTCTACAAGCAGTTGTTAACTCAAATGACGAAATACGTGATGATGAATCACGCTTGTTCAACTTAATGGCTTGCCCAGGTTATTCAGAACTAATCGGCGAAATGATCAGCTTAAACTACGATAGAGGCTTAACAGCATTTATCCTAGGTGATAGTCCATTCCGTTTAACACCAGATGCTACTAGCTTAAACGAGTGGGCAACTAACGTTAACCTAGCAGTAGAAGACAACGATGATGGTCTTGTTAGTCGCGATGAATACCTAGGCGTGTTTTATCCATGTGGATTTACAAGTGACAACTTTGGTAACAACGTTGTAGTTCCAGCTTCGCACATGATGTTAAGAACAGTTGCACTAAGCGACCAGGTTAGCTATCCATGGTTTGCACCAGCAGGTACAAGACGCGGCGGAGTTACTAACGCAAGTTCAACTGGTTATATCACAAGCGAAGGCGAATTCCAAAGTGTGTCACTAAACGAAGGTCAACGCGATACATTGTACAGCAACAACATAAACCCAATTACGTTTATTAGTGGTGCCGGACTTGTTAACTTTGGACAGAAAACTCGTGCAAGAGGTACAAGTGCATTAGATCGTATTAACGTAGCACGTCTGGTTATCTACTTACGTAGTCAGCTAAACACGCTTGCTAAACCCTACATCTTTGAGCCAAATGATACTATTACTCGCAATGAGATTAAACAAGCAGCAGAGAGTTTATTACTTGAATTAGTTGGACAACGTGGTCTTTATGATTACCTAGTTGTTTGTGATGAGTCAAATAATACTCCAAGCAGAATTGATAGAAATGAACTATACTTAGACATAGCTATTGAACCTGTTAAAGCAGTTGAATTTATCTACATTCCATTACGCTTGAAAAACACCGGCGAAATCAACGGACTTTAAACGATAAATACTTATAGAACAGGAGCAGACTAAATGGCTATTTCAACATTATCAAAAATATCAGTTCCCCTAGCTAGCGGAGATTCCGCTAGTAGTCAGGGACTATTGATGCCAAAACTCCAGTATCGCTTTAGAGTGTCACTGGAAAACTTTGGTGTATCAACACCGACTACAGAACTTACAAAACAAGTTATTGACGTAACTCGTCCTAACGTAAGTTTTGAACAAATGACAATTGACGTATATAACTCAAGAGTATACCTAGCAGGTAAACATACATGGGAACCAATTACGCTTAACTTACGTGAAGATGTTAACAACAATGTGCAAAAACTTGTTGGCGAGCAGCTACAGAAGCAGTTCGACTTTTACGAGCAATCAAGTGCAGCATCAGGACAAGATTATAAATTCGTAACACGCATTGAAATCTTAGATGGCGGCAACGGTGCTAACACACCAAACGTACTTGAAACTTTTGAACTTTACGGTTGCTATGTAGAAAGTGCAAACTACAACAGTTTGTCATATTCTAACTCAACTGATCCAGTTAGTGTTACACTTAACATCCGTTACGATAACGCATTACAATCACCAAACGGTACTGGTATTGGTACAGCAGTTGGACGTACAGTTAATACTTCCGTTACAGGCGGCGGCGTTTAATACTATTATCATTTAGTCTAAAACAAAAGGGAGCTTCGGCTCCCTTTACCTTTATATACGTACTTAATACTAAAGGATAAATATTTGTATGGCAAATAAGTTTAACGGTTTATTAGATTCAATTTCAAACGGTATATTAAGTCCCAAAGGCAATATGGCCGATTGGCAACATGCTGCACGGCTGTATACTGATAGAGATATGGCCCTTGCGCCAAAAACTAAATTCCTTTATCATGTGCAGTTTGAAGTATCAGATGTTGCAAAAGGAATTGCTCCTAAGTTGTTTACGGGGTCTACGTTAAACGAAATAGGTATGCTTGTAAAAAGTGCAGACTTGCCTAAATTTAGTGTTCAAATAGAAACTAAGAAAAAATATAACAGAGTAAAAAATGCACAAACTTCAATAAGTTATGAACCTGTAAACATTGAGTTACATGATGACAATGAAGGCATTACCACTGCATTATTACAAGCATATTATAGATACTATTTTGCAGACGGTAATCAACAAAAAGATTCTGGTAGAGCATATGCTGTTGCACCTCACAGTACGTACCAAGGTAGCTCTCGTAATAATTATAAGTTTGGTATGGATGTAAACAATCCAGGAGTACCTTTCTTTAAAAGCATTAAAATAAGTGTACTAGCTAGAGGTGAGTACACTACATATACATTAGTAAACCCAATACTAACTAGCTGGAGTCACGATAGTGTTAACAACAGCGACGGTGCTGGCACTATGAGTAACAGTATACAAGTAGCATATGAGGCAGTGTTTTATAGCCAAAACAGTATTACTACAGGCCCGCAAGGCGATCCTGTCGGATTTGGTCAAGATCATTACGATACGACACCTAGTCCTATATCATTAGAAGGTGGAGCCAAGTTAGGGTTAGGCGGCACAATAGGTAGCGCATTAGACCTATATGAATTTATTGCTAGTGGCGAATCATATAATAATCCATTGCTTAGTATATTACAGGGTGCTCAGTTAATTGGTAATATAAGAAATTTATCAAAAGAAGGATTACGTCAAGAAGGATTTAATATTCTTACAGGAGCAATTGGTCAAGCAACTGGAATTAATGTTAGTGGTGTAGCACAGACTTTCTTTCCAAAGAACGGCGGAAAAGGTGGCGGCAAAGATGTACTATTAGCGGCAGCAGGTGTTGGCCTTGCATCAGCTGTAACTAGTTCAATAAAAGCTCTTAAAACCAATGCCGCAGCATTAGATAGTGCAAGACAACGTCAATCAATTAAAAATTTCCAAGCAGCAGGTGGTGGGTCAGCTGCACTGGGCGCAGCAGTGTATGCTGCAACTAAAAACAATCCAAGTGCCATGGCTGCACTAGATAAACAATTAGGATTATAAATGAATAACGGCAGCTTACCAGTTACTACACAAACAAATGACAAACGTGTAACTTCATTCTTTGATAAGTATTTTACTGCAAAGCTAGAATTTGCATCTAATGAAGTTGATGCAGTTGTTGCATTTTTTGAAAAAAGAGGTTTTGAAAAGTCAGCAGCTATTAGTACTGGATCTATTCTTTTGCAACAAGCAAAGTTAGACAATATTAAAGTATTTGTACTATTAGATACCCTTAAAGGTTTTGACGAAGCAAAACTGAGTGCAGTTGTTGCAGAAGTATTAAATTATAATAGATTGAGTACTAGTGTACTTGGATTTAAAAATACTACAAATACCAATACTTTGGAAAAGCGAAACATAGCGGTATAACATGTCAAGGTTTGCACAAGGTAAATTCAACTGCAAAAATCCAGCAAAATATATAGGCGGCAAAGTTCCAACATATCGGTCAGGTTGGGAATTTGCATTTATGAAATTTTGTGACGAAAATGCTAATGTTACACAATGGGCAAGCGAAGCAATACGTATTCCATATCGTAATCCGTTAACTGGCAAGCACACAATCTATGTACCAGACTTCTTTATTGCGTATGCAGATAAAACTGGTAAACAGTTTGTCGAACTTATTGAAGTAAAACCTTCAAATCAAACTAGTTTAAAAGAAGCAGGAAAGAGTAGACACAATCAATTACACGCTGTAGTTAACGCTGCTAAATGGGAAGCAGCAAATGCATATTGCAAACAAAACGGTATAAAATTCCGCATAGTAACTGAACACGATATTTTTCACGGCGGTAGACGATAACATACTAAATAAGTGTGTATATTAAGGATAAAGTCTGCATGACAAAAAAACTTGAAGAATTACTAAATTTGCCTGACTCTAAAGAAATTGTAGATGATGCAAAGGCAGAAGAAAAAAAGAGTAGAGCAAAAGTTGCTGTAGTAGACCAGCATAACACTTTCCGCGATATTGCAGAATTTGATAAAATTGCAGCAGCATTACCGAGTGTTAAAGGCTTAGGCGAAATGGCTGATACCGAACTTAACGAAATTGCTGATAAGGCAATGGCCTCATACGAAGACTTAATGGACTTGGGTATGAACGTAGAAAGCCGTTATGCAAGTAGAGTTTTTGAAGTAGCCGGCGGAATGCTTAAAACTAGTCTAGATGCTAAAGTGGCTAAACTAGATAAGAAATTAAAAATGGTTGAGCTACAACTTAAAAAACAAGCAATAGATCAAAAATCAAATCCAGATGGTGACGTAGTAAATGGCGACGGGTACGTAGTAACAGACCGCAACAGTTTACTCGAAAAACTTAAAAACATGGATAAATAAGTATAACAGGGAACCCATGTCATGAAATCATTTAAAGAATTGTTAACCGAGTCTACAAAAACTTACAAATTTAAAATCCGAGTAGCAGGCGAGGTACCCGAAGGATTTGTAGATCGTATGAAGGCCAGTTTAGCAAAGTACGAAGTAATAAAACTGAGCGCCGGCAAGAGAGCTCCAATTACAGCAAAGCCTGCAGACTTTCCAAGATTACAAAATATGGAAGTTACACATTACGAAGCAGAATTAAAGTATCCTGTTACTGCACACGTACTTGAACATTACCTAGTTGACAATTGCAGAATTCCGCATAGTTACCTTATTGTACGTGGCGAAGGTGATCCTGTTGAGGCTCAGCAAGAGGAAGCAGCAGACAATAAGCCATATGAAGCACTTTTAGCAACTGAAGATATGGGCGGTGAAAGCGCACAGGCAGACGTAGGCGGCGAACGTATAATGAGCTTGTTAAAAGAATTAGAAATGTCTCGTAAAGAACGCGACATTGACCCAATGGCAGCAGCACCGAAAGGTGAAATATCATGAGCGATATTAAAGATTTTATTAATATTACAAATTTATATAGCGAATATACACTATTGGAGGCATCCGCACAGGAATTAGCAAAAGGCCTCTATAATGCAGGCTCTGGCAAAACATTTGGAACAGATGAACAGGCTATAATGAAAGCATTGGCTCAGATTAAATCACCTGAAGAATTTAAAAGCGTGTCTGATGTATATAAAACTATGTATAGAAACGCAGATCTTACTGCTGATTTACGAGCTGAAATGAGTGGTACCGAGTTACAAAGACTTAACAGCACATTGGCAAAAATTAACCCAGCAGCAGCGGAACCAGCAGCACCCAGACAGCGTGGTCGAGGCCCAACAGCACCACCAGCACGTCCTGGACAACAAACTAGTAACTTACCTGCTAAGTTAGGTCAAATCACATCAGCTAACTTGATGAAAGATTACCAAGATGGCGGCAAGCAGCCAATGGATCAAGTTAAAACTGTACAAACCGCATTATCACGTGCTGGGTTTGATCCAGGTAAAATTGATGGTATATACGGTAACGGTGTATTTAAAGCTGTACAAGATTTCCAAAAGGCGAACGGTTTAAAAGCCGATGGACAAACTGGTCCTAACACTATTAAAGCACTGATAGCAAAATCAGGTGGACCAGCAGCAACACCTCCAGCAGCAACACCTCCAACAGCAACAGCAGCAACAGCAGCAACACCTCCAGCAGCAACACCAGCAGCAACACCAGCAGCAACAGCAGCAACACCTCCAGCAGGTAATAACCCAGATGAAGCAGATCCGGCAGCAACAGCAGCAACACCTCCAGCAGGTAATAATCCAGACGAAGCAGATCCAACTGATACAGGAACACCTGAACTACCTCCAGCAGGTAATAATCCAGACGAAGCAGATCCGGCAGCAACAGCAGCAACACCTCCAGCAGCTCCGAAAACACCAAATCCGTATGCTGGGGCAGACGCAGATAAGTTTTCAAAACTAAGCCCGGAAGATCAAGAATGGTTAACACGCGCCGGCGGCAAGCCGGACATCAACGATCAATTTATTCTTGGAAGAGCACCAAATGGTGGCAAGCCGGCAACAGCACCAACACAACAAAATCAAAGTAAGGACTATAACATGAAAAAAGCAATGAACGAATCAGCTTCAATGAATGTATCAATGACAGCTGACACTGCTGATCAAGTTGCAGAACTAATGAAGCTGCTAAAAAATGCAGGTATGTCAGATGCAGCACCTGTAAGTAGTATGATGGCACCGACGCCTCCAATGGGAGCAGCGGCACCTAATCAAGATAACATGGCTGACTTTATTAATATGGTAGGCGGCGACGAAATGGAAGGTCCAGCAAAACCATGTAGCGTATGTGGCGAAGACACCTCCGAATATGATGCAGTAGTTGCAGAGTGGGACAACAGTCCAGACGAAGAATATAAAGATGCTAATTATATGCTCAATGACTTAGCTGGTGGTCTTAACCGTCCTAAGAAAGCATATGCTAAAGCACAAGACGGTGACAACGCAATGGCAGTTGAATCAATTAAAACTCAACTTTGGGCAGCTTTGACTGAGAAGAAAACTACTGAAGGCCGTGGCCGCGGTAAAAAGAAAGTTGAAGATACAAAAACTGCTGAAGGTCGTGGTAAAGTAATGGCCGGACGTGGACGTGGTAAAAAGAAAGTTGAAGATACAAAAACTGCTGAAGGTCGTGGTAAAGTAATGGCCGGACGTGGTAAAGACAAGTTAATGGCTGGACGTGGCCGCGGCAAGTAAAAATAGTAAGTCTTAGTAATTAGATGTACTAACCAAATAGGTCATTCGGGGCCTATTTGCTTGAGTAAATAATTATATGGTAAAAGACGATATTAATTGGACAGCATACTTTGATAGTATAAAGCCTGTTTGTCCTTGGAGCGCAGCAGCGTGGAAAAAGGGCGAAATTAAAGTTACACGATGGTGTGGGAAGTGGGAACACTTAGAAAATAACCAAGCAATTGTTTACATTGTGCCCAACTATAATCGTAGACGGTTAAAGAAACTTTGTAGTAAGCTAGATACTAGTTTGCAATATGAATGGTTATGGAGCGAGCCTAGATACGGCAAACATGCTGCTCCTACGCATATTTTAATCCAACAAGATAGACGCAAGCTATTTGATCTGCGCTTCGACATCGGATATTACAGTGATAAAATAGGTTAAATAAACGTATGGCAAAATCATTAGACGGCGTATTAATTAAAAAAGCAAACAGGCAGGAAACGTTTACTGAAGCGCAGATTGCTGACCTTTTTAAGTGTATGGATCCTGTAGACGGCTATTTGTATTTTGCTCGTAAGTTTGCATACATACAACATCCAGTAAAAGGCAAGTTGCTATTTGATCCGTATGAGTATCAAGAACGCTTGTTACAAAGTTATCATAATTTTCGCTTTAATATCAACATGTTACCTCGTCAAACAGGCAAGACTACATGTGCGGCAATCTACTTAGCATGGTATGCAATGTTTGTACCCGATCAAACAATCCTTATTGCTGCACACAAGTACACAGGTGCGCAAGAGATTATGCAGCGCATCCGTTACATTTATGAGTTATGCCCAGATCACATTAGAGCAGGTGTTACTAACTACAACAAAGGCTCAATCGAATTTGAAAATGGAAGTCGTATTGTTAGTGCTACTACAACAGGCAACACAGGACGTGGTATGAGTATTTCACTACTATATTGCGACGAGTTTGCGTTTGTACAACCTAACGTAGCTACAGACTTTTGGACATCAATATCTCCTACACTAGCAACTGGTGGCCGTGCTATTCTTACAAGCACACCAAACTCAGATGAAGATACATTTGCTACTATTTGGAAACAGGCAGAAGATAAGTTTGACGAGCACGGCAATGAACAAGAATTAGGAATTAACGGCTTCCACAGCTTCCGTAGTTATTGGACAGAACATCCAGATAGAGATGAAAAATGGAAACAGGAAGAACTAGGACGTATCGGCGAAGAACGATTCCGTCGTGAATACGACTGTGAATTCCTAGTATTTGACGAAACACTTGTTAGCAGCATTAAACTTGCTACCATGGCAGGTGATACTCCGCTAGTTAATATGGGACAAACACGCTGGTATAAGAAACCTACAAGCCAATATACGTATGCAGTAGCACTTGATCCGAGTATGGGCACAGGTGGCGACAATGCTGCAATACAAGTATTTGAATTACCAAGTTATGAACAAGTTGCAGAATGGCAACATAACACCACTGCTATTCCCGGGCAGGTACGAGTGCTTGCAGATATCTGTAAGTATCTTGCACAAGAAACAGGGAACCAGAACGGAATTTACTGGAGTGTTGAAAACAACGGTATCGGCGAAGCAGCACTTCTCGTTATAAACGATTTTGGTGAAGAGAATATTCCAGGTCTATTTGTGAGCGAACCAATCAGAAAAGGACACGTCAGGAAATTCCGTAAAGGTTTCAACACTACACATGGTAGTAAAATTACTGCTTGTAGTAGACTTAAAACTATGCTTGAAAATGACAAAATGATTATACACAGTAAGCCATTTATATCTGAGCTTAAAAACTTTGTGGCAACTGGTAGTAGTTATCAAGCAAAGGCTGGTCGAAGTGATGATTTAATTAGTGCTACGCTATTAGCAATAAGAATGATGGCAGTATTAAAAGACTGGGATCCTAGAATCTATAACACGTTTACACAAGCTGAAAATATGGAAGATTACGATGCACCAATGCCAATCTTCATAAGCACAAACTATTGATAAATATATTACAATGAAAAATTTAGATCTAATAGCAGAAGAACTTTTTAATAAAATACGTGGACGGTTTCCAAGTGTTACGTTAGGTGACGGCGAAGGCAAAGTTACTAACGTTCCTACAGATGCACGATTCTTTGATTTTGATTACAAAGAAGGTGCTGCAAACTTAGGAAAAATTAGCATAAGTTTATCTGAAAAAAGTGTTGAAATTATGTACAGTGATAGTTTTGTTTCAGAACAAGACGAAATTACAAAACAAAATTGGTACAATTTTCTAAAGGAAATTAGACAGTTTAGCAAGAAAAGATTAATGACGTTTGACACTCGTAACATAAACAAGTCAAACCTCGACAAAAGAGATTATAAATTTTTAGCACAAAATCGCGGAGAAGAAACAATGAGTGAATCAAAGATGTACGGAACAAACCGTGTGAGCTATCAAAAGGTTGATGGAGCAAGAATAGTAGTTAAACATACTGAAAGTGTTAACACAGAACTTGCAGGTGGCCGCACACGCAGTATTGGAAAGATATATATTGAAAGCGCAGACGGCGAGCGCTTCATATATCCATTTAAGCATCTAAGTGGTGCAAGAGCAATGGCACGTCACGTAGCAGAAGGCGGCAAACCATTTGATGACTTTGGTACACACATTGTTGGCTTATCAGAAGAAATGAATAAACTCCGCAAGTTTAAATCTTACATGGGCCGCAGTGCTGTAATGGCAGAAAGTTTAGCTGGGTATACTAGTGTAGTAAACGATCGTATTAAGTCAGTTAAAAAGACTATCGAAAGTCTACAAAAACCAAACTACTATGCAGAAGCATTTGGTTCTTTTGAAGTAGCAGTTATGGAAGATGTTCCTGCAGATGTTAAAGAAAACTGGATTGATCAATTAACTATCAAACAGTTTAACGAAGAACTATCAGATGTGTTTCCATACATCTACAAACTAGTAAGTGAAGCAACAAGAGCAAAAGAACTAACAGCTGAAGATTTACTAGGTGAGGCTGATACTGTCTCTGGAGTTGGCACAGAAGTGTCACCTGGCGGAGTTAAAGCGTATGAATCAGATATTAATAATGCATTTGAAGAAATGATGGGACAGTTTGCAGAATCTAAAGATGATGATTTTGAAGAAGGCAATGCATATGCACAAGCAGTGCAACAGGCCAAAATGAACGGCAAGAAAAAAGGCGACAAGATTGACGGCCCCGACGGTGATGAAATTACACTTGAAAAAGAACAAAAGACACCAGTGACTGAATACATCCTTAGCATGTTCGATCGTGAAACAGGACAGTTTCCAAAAGGCGAAACAGCAATATTAACAGCAATAGAAAAAGACTACGGCGAACAATACATTAACCCGGCTAAAGCGTTTATCGAAGCAATCAATGCAAAGTACGAAGAACTTAATGCAGGCCCTGCAATACAGGAAATTGAGTTTGATGAACCAACTGCTGGAACTATGATGGAACCGACAGTCGAACAAGACGACGAACTAAACAGTATCCGTAGACTATCAGGCATATAAAATAAATTCAAAAATTCAGCAGATATCACTTGACGTCTGCTAAATATCAGTGTATAGTAGTAACTGTGCTATACACTTTAAGGCACTAGTAGCAATAACGCTACTGCACATAGGCAACATTTTAGGAGGCATTAACTATGGCATCATTAGCAGAAATCCGAGCAAAGCTCAAAGAGCAAGAATCACGCACAGGGGGCAATAATACCCAAGGCGGCGGTGATAACGCAATTTACCCATTTTGGAATATTAAAGAAGGCGAATCGGCAACGATGCGTTTCCTTCCAGATGGCGACACTGAAAACACTTTCTTCTGGAAAGAGCGTTTGATTATTAAACTTCCATTTGCAGGCATTAAAGGTGAAACTGATTCACGCCCTGTACAAGTACAAGTTCCATGTATGGAAATGTACGGCGAAGCATGTCCTATTCTACAGGAAGTTCGCGGCTGGTTTAAGGACGCTTCATTAGAAGATATGGGTCGTAAGTACTGGAAAAAACGTTCTTACATTTTCCAAGGGTTTGTAACAGAAAATCCCTTGCAAGAAGAAAAGCCAGAAAATCCAATTCGACGATTCATCATTGGTCCTCAGATCTTCCAGATCATTAAAGCAGCATTAATGGATCCAGACATGGAAGAATTACCAACAGACTATACTGCCGGCGTAGACTTCCGTCTTAACAAAACGTCTAAAGGTGGATACGCAGACTATGGTACAAGCACTTGGGCACGTAGAGATCGTCCGCTGAATGATGCAGAAATGTTAGCAGTTCAGACTCATGGATTGTATAACATGAATGACTTCCTTCCTAAGAAGCCAGACGACGTTGCTATTAAAGTGATGAAAGAAATGTTTGAAGCATCAGTAGATGGTGAAGCATATGATGCAGATCGTTGGAGCCAATACTTCCGACCAAGCGGTATGCAAGCTCGCACAGGCGATCCTATGAAAGCCGCAAGTGTGGGTGCAACTGCAACTAGCCAAAGTGCTCCAGTAGCACAAGCAGCACCTGCTCCAGTAGCACAAGCAGCACCTGCTCCAGTAGCACAAGCAGCACCTGCTCCAGTAGCACAAGCAGCACCTGCCCCGGCAGCAACTGGTGGTGCAGGCGACATCCTAGCGATGATCCGCGCACGTCAACAGCAGGCTTAATAAACAACACGGCTGGGGCCTCTGTGCTATAAGCATACGCCCTAGTTATCTTGGCTTTAAATAGGAGAAATAATGGCTAAATCATTTGATGTTAGTAAGTTCCGTAAGGACTTGACTAAAAGTATCTCAGGCGTGAGTGCTGGATTTAACGATCCTACTGATTGGATTTCAACAGGATCATACGCATTAAACTTGCTTATTTCAGGAGACTTTAACAAAGGTGTTCCGTTGGGTAAAGTAACTGTATTCGCAGGCGAATCAGGTGCAGGCAAGTCGTATTTTTGCAGTGGCAACATTGTAAAGAACGCACAAGAGCAAGGTATCTATGTAGTCCTAGTTGACTCAGAGAACGCTCTTGATGAAAGCTGGTTGCATGCACTAGGTGTGCAGACTGGCGAAGACAAATTGCTTAAACTTAATATGGCAATGATTGATGACGTAGCAAAAACTATCTCAACTTTCATGATTGACTACAAAGCAATGAACGAAGAAGATCGTCCTAAAGTATTGTTTGTTATTGACAGCTTGGGTATGTTACTAACACCTACTGACGTCGATCAGTTCCAAAAGGGTGATATGAAGGGCGATATGGGTCGTAAGCCTAAAGCACTTACTTCATTAGTTCGTAACACTGTAAACATGATCGGCAGCTACAATGTTGGACTAGTTTGTACTAACCACACATATGCATCGCAGGACATGTTTGACCCAGATGATAAGATCTCAGGCGGTAGTGGCTTTATCTATGCATCAAGTATTGTTGTTGCAATGAAAAAGATGAAGTTAAAAGAAGACGAAGACGGCAATAAGATCACAGAAGTTATGGGTATCCGCGCTGGTTGTAAAGTAATGAAGACACGCTATGCAAAACCGTTTGAAGGTGTGCAGGTTAAGATTCCTTATGAAACTGGTATGAATCCTTACTCTGGTTTAGTTGAATTGTTTGAGAAGAAAAACTTATTGGTTAAGCAAGGCAATCGACTCAAGTATGTTGACTTAGCTGGTGTCGAGCATATCGATTATCGTAAGCAATGGAATGGTCCTAAACTTGAAATGATTATGTCAGAGTACAAAGAAAAAACAGCTACTGTGGTAAATACCGGTGAAGTTGTTGAAGATACAGCTGATTTAATCGAAGAAACTTTTGAGGAATAATCTATGGACGAGAGTCAAATTGTAGAAGTGTGGACTTTATTTAAAGAGTACATTGATAAAAAGAATCATGAACTTGCAGCAGAGCGGTTTGTTGATTTGCTAGCTGACTACGGCGTAGCAGATGACACCCTAACTAATACACTAGGTTCTGATGCGGTGCTAGACGGTGCAATTAATTACTTCTTAGATATCGACGAAGAAAATTTTGCTGATGACGATTCATGGGAAGATGAGGATTAATAATGGGCTGGTATTCAATCGTATCGCGTGACATTTCTAAAATTCCTGATGCAGTAGCGCATTATGAAAACGAACTGTTGTCTGCAAAACATGAGGTCAAACTCAAAGGTAATGTAGAACGTGCTGCGGCTGAAATGCCAGGCATTGTTGAACAACGCTTTAATCAACTCCAAGAGATCGAAGCAATCCTCAACTATTTAAATATCGAACTACGTAGATTGCGTAGTTCGTATTTTAAGAAATACCTCGAAAACTATCAACGAGCATTAAGCAGTCGTGACGTTGAAAAATACGT
>Ga0222630_1000061_pt1 | contig 53220 bp, 47 predicted proteins | sample AntAcemetagenom3_FD_179842 | JGI IMG/M metagenome (GOLD analysis project Ga0222630, IMG submission 179842) | Saline water microbial communities from Ace Lake, Antarctica - #3 | ecosystem: Environmental > Aquatic > Non-marine Saline and Alkaline > Saline | place: Antarctica: Ace Lake | collected...
CGGCTCCCTACTCGAACCCTGCGGCCTATTATTTTCCCACTGCCATGCGGATGAAGGGCGTAGAGATATTAAAGGGTGCACCGTTGCTGCGACACGGACCTCAGACCACCGGTGGGGTTATGAATATGATTACGACGGCTATACCCGAGTCGAGTGCGGGGTCAGTGACCCTTGCTGCAAGTGAAAATAGCGATGTTGACCTGCTGGCAAGTTACGGCGGCCGCAGCGGAGCGGTCGGCTGGTTGGTGGAAACTGTACAGCGTGAAAATAACGGCTTTAAAGATATCGATCGCAGTAGTCGTGATACTGGCTATGACATAGAAGACTACATGGGTAAGCTGGCTTGGGAGGGGGAAAGCCAAAGTATACTTTTCAAGGCTCAGCGCTCTGAAGAAACCTCCAATGAAACCTACTTAGGTCTTACCGATGCCGATTTTGACCGTAACCAAGACCGCCGCTACGGGCTGTCTTCAATTGACGAAATGAACAACAAACACGAGGGTTATAACCTCAGTCATAAGCTCAACATTAGCGATACAATGGCGCTGGCCACTACCGCCTACTACAACGAATTTGAGCGCGACTGGTTTAAACTTAGCGGTGGCGGTAGTCTTATTGCAGCGGCTAACGGCGGTGATGTGGAAGCTCAGGGTATTCTCGATGGAACCGTTGATACTGATGGTCTGAAATACAAGCATAACAATCGCAGTTATCTGTCAAAGGGTGTTCAGAGCGAGCTGGCTTTGAATATTAACAGTCACTCTATTCATGTCGGTGTGCGTTCGCACCGTGATGAGATGGATCGCTTTCAGCCACAAGAACGATACCAGCAGATTGACGGTAGCCTAGTATATACCTCTACTGATTCTGTCACTGGCAGTAATAATCGCCTAGAAACAGCTAAGGCGACGTCTGTATGGTTGGTAGACACCTGGCAGGCGAGTGACAACCTGGCGCTTAATATGGCTCTGCGTTACGAAGATGTTGAAACCAGTCGTCGCCAATACAGTACTCAAAATCGCTCAGATGCACCGAGTCTTCGCTCCAATAATACCCAAGAATGGTTACCCGGGCTATCAGCCACCTATCAGCTCAATGGCAACTGGCAGGTATTAGGGGGGATTCATAAAGGCTTTTCGCCCTTAGGCGGCGGCGCAAAGTCAGATGAAAAGCCAGAGAGTAGTGTCAATTATGAGGCAGGGCTGCGTTATGACAACGATCAGTGGTTTGTCGAGGCTATTGGTTTTTGGAGTGATTTCGAGAACAAGGCTGAAAACTGTTCAAACGGTAATCCTTGCAGTAATGGCGCAACCTCTGGCTCCTACGTAACGGGCGACGCGGTTATTGCGGGCTTAGAATTTCAGTTTAGTAGCAGTTTCTTGATCGGTTTAATGACGGTGCCGGTTGATGTTGCCTATACTTATACGCAGGCCGAAGTGAGCAAAGATAACATTAACGAGAGCTTGTTCGACGGTGACAAGCTAGCTAATATCCCGAAGCATATTTTTAGTCTTCGTACTGGCATTGAGACGGCTATGGGATGGGATAACTATGTCAGTATTAAATACATTGATGAAACTTGTAATGCTATTGGCTGTGCTGGAACTTTTGTAGGTACTGATGCATTTGTAAGCGCCGATCTTATTAGCCACTATGCGCTAAACGAGTCAGTGACCGTGTTTTTGAAAGTCGAAAATGTATTGGACAAACGCGCTATCGTGTCACGCTCCCCAGATGGTGCTAGGCCCAACAAAGGTCGTATGGCCAGTGTTGGTTTTTCGATGGACTTCTGAACCCTTGCGTACATTTCCAAAGACTCTGATTTAGTGGTCATCATTGGCAATAGCGGCTCCTGGGGGATTACTCCAGTTGCTCAAGCTGCGGGTATAGAGAAATGCGCATGATTCTGGCCCTAGAATAAACACATTGAATACTCCTTTTAAGCCCTGTTAACGCAGGGTTTTTTTGTGTCTTAGTATACCCACTGGCAAATAAGCAGCTTTTTTGAAACCAGCCTACTTTGTGCTGTGCAGGTACAGTAACAATTATAAGCACTCAGCAGGCTCCCCCGCCCCCTATAAAAGTTTGCTAGCGTGACTACAATTGTGACTACAAATGGACAGATAAGAACTAAAAAGCCCCATGGGCAGATGAGACAGAGGGGTATAGAGCTATTCTTGGTACCAGTGGCCGGACTCGAACCGGCACGCTTTTAAGGGCGCGGGATTTTGAATTCCTATTTTATAATCATTTCGTGACATTGATTGATGTTCCTCGAAATGCATTATAGCTCTCTATGTTGTTGATATATAAGTATATAGTGCTTTAATCTCTCTTGTGGTGTCAATTTATTTGTTACTCAACATTTCCTATGGGATACAGAAATTACTACGTTTTGTATCCCATATGTATCCCAGATATGTTCGTTAACAAAGGAGATTAAAGCGATGGGAAAGCTATCTGAAAATCGTATCAAATTCAGTCGGTCTAGTCTAAGCGTTATTGAAAAAAGAGTTAATATGGGAGCATTCACTAAAGAGGCGTACTTATACGACAGTAATAGCCATCTTGCCGTTAGAGTTCGTCCAAATCAGTCTTATACGGAAGGTGTATTTTGTTTATACGGGAGAATTCGGGTTCGTAGCGAATGCACAAGTAAGTTGTATAAGCGGCAAATCATGAAGGTCGGTGAGGCCCGAAATTCGGGTATTTCTTTATCTGAGTTGAGGTTGAGGGCTGACAGCATGTTTCTGGAAATTCAGGAAGGGCGTGATCCTCAAGTATTGGCGAGGCAAGAACTCGCGAAGCAGGCTAATGAGGAAGCGTTAATGGAAGTAAAGCGATCCGTTAGGGATATGGTTTATGGAACACCCTCGGAAAACAAAGGTGAGTTTTTAGCCGATAGTTTTATTGCCGAAAGGCGACCAGGCGAACGTTATTTAGTGGACATTAGGGGCAAGTTCGAGAAATTGTTAATCGACTTGCTTGATGAACCTCTTTACGCCATATCGGCTGAGCAAGTAAAAACAGTGTATTTGCAGAAAGTGGGTAGAGGTCAAACCCAGATGCATGGAGCCATGCGAATTCTGCGGTCAATCTGGAATTGGGCTCAAGCAAAATATGATGAGTCTGATCTGTTTGTTCGAAATCCAGTGAGCAGGGCAATGAAGCAATTAGGTGTCAATATCAATCGTTCAAATCGTCGTACTGTTCGATTAGATGAGCATGAGTTTAAACCCTATATTCTATCGGTGTTGGGACTCCGAGAACATGATCATACATCAGCGTATCGCAATGGTCGTGATGCACTGCTTTTTATGTTGTTTTCTGGCGTGAGGAGAACCGGAACAATCACCATTCGGGTGGCCGATATAAATTTGAGTAAGCGTAGTTTTAGTATTATTAAAAAAGGTGGTGGTAGGGTGGAGCTACCGCTTAATTCCGTCACCGAAGCTATAGCACGTAACCGACAAAAATATTTGCCTGAAGGTTCGGAATATTTTTTCCCTGGGATTGCTGGGCGTGGGCATTATAGGGATACTATAATGGCGAGAGGAATCATAAACCAAGAGACTGGAATTGCTATTACTAATCACGACCTGCGCAGAACTTTTAAAACGATTGGTGCAGAATTAAATATTAACCAAGTACTGGTTGATGAGTTACTCAGTCATTCTAGGGGAGGCGTAGACGCGCACTATATTCATCCATCAATGACAAAGTTAAGGGAAGCCAGCCAAAAAATTGCAGATTATATGATACAGAAAGCGGGCTTTGATCTTGTCGATAGACTAGTGGATGTTTGGTAATCGGTATTTTCTTATGCTTGTCTATTGATTGGTTATATGTAGATTTCTCGGCTACTTTGATGCGTATTGGCTTGCTTAAATGCCAGTACTTCTGATTCGAGATAGAATATTTTACGAAATCGTTTGATCCACGGTAAGTCCGGCTGTTCTTTGGTACAGCGCCACTTTCTTAGGGTGCTGGGAGACAGGCCTAATAATAGAGCGGCTTCTTTGGTTGAGAGTTCGCGGTTAAGCGTATTGTTAATTGACGATTCCATGTTGACCTGCTTTTGATTTAAAAGAAGGTAGCTTGGCCTGATCTGCGGCGTATTACTTCATGTAACTGTTCAGAGATGTAAGAACATTTCGTTCGGAGGGGGGCGTTACTCCCCAAACCAAGAAAGCCGCCCGTAGACGGCTTGTGGTTTAAAACTCCGGTGGCATCCATGTCACGGCATTGACATTGTCGCTGTCAGGCGTACTGGTAAACCATTCATGCATACTTTCGACTACCGCTGATTTTTTCATATCACCGTACATTGCTGCCCAGTCCTTGTGGCGCAGCGGTGCAAATGTCGCTAGTAACAGGGGTTTGCTCAAGCGAGACAGGTAGTTGTCCTTGGTGGGTCGCCAGTAGTCGGCAAAATCAACCGATAACATATCCACCAACGCATCTTGGGTCGTATTAACACCCCGAACCCCAATTTGTAATGATTGAACAACACAGTACGTCACCAACGTGTCTTTCATTTTTTTGGGGAGGGCACGAAAGGCCGTGAAACGCTCACCGTCATCCTCGATGGCCAGCCACTGGGTATCCAGTTTCGATTCAGCGGCTTGCAAGGCATCCGAGGCGGTAGGACTGTCGGTTTCTTCCCTGCTGCTCTCTGAGCTGACCCGACTAAAGGATGCATCCATTAGATCGCCCAACCGCCGGTATGTCCCTGAGAGAATCTGTTGGCATAAGCTGTAGTGAAGAATATCCGTAGCTGTCGCAGGGTCAGCCAGCAATGCTACCTTCACTGCTTGCTGTCGATAACGGCCTAAATCCGTGCGAAGTGCTTGAGAAATCGTTGTGCCTTGTGTCTCTTGAGTAAGTTCTTGTCCATCGCCAGAATCACCCTCGCCATCATTATTTTTGCTGTTAGGTTGTGGAATGTCCTTCTTGCGCGCCACCCCTTGGGTCAGGGTTAATTTACCGTCTCGATCAAAGCCCACGATACAGCCGCTGTAAGCTTTTTGCTCGTCGGAGAAGGTAAGATATTGATTGTCTCGTTCTCGTTCCAGTGCCTCCTGCTTTTCGACCAAGGCATCATATTGTGTGTCCAAATCTTCCGGCCAGTCGGCTTCACAGCATTTGTCATGTAGCTCTGCTGTTTCTTGTTCCAGCGCGGTGATTTGATCGTCCAGCTTTTTAGGTACTCCCATCAAGACAGGCTGTAACCGCACACTGTCAGCCTCAAACTCATTGCTGCCATCATTTATTTCAATCCAAGACCAGCAGTCATTTTTTCTTAATTTACCGGCTTCTCGTTGTAAACACTGCTTGGCCAGTTCTTCCACCAGTGCCGAATCAGAAAGGTAGGTTTCATCCTCAAACAAATCACTGGATAACGCACCACCGGCCTTAAGGTAGGCCGCTTTACCGACAAATTTTCCTATGCCCTTGGACAACACGTAAGCTTCACCGAGTAACCAGCTTTTGATGGAATGTGGCCATAGTGAGCCTTGGGATAATTCCTTATAACAAGCCAGTTGGCGCTTGTGGTCGTCGCAAACGGTAAAAGCCATCAGGCATTCAAGGCTGAAGATGTCACGCCGATAACGATCAAGCAGCTTCGGTGCCACCTTGCCCAGTACTAACCTTTTTGCCACCCGTGTTTTGGCGACCCCAAACCGACTGGCGATGTCCTCCACACTCAATCCTTCCTCCACCAACCGGCTATACGCCACAAACTGGTCGGCAGGGTGCATGGCGGCGTGGATGTTCTCGGCCAAAGAAATCTCGGTCAAATCCGCATCCTCTGATTTTTCCAAACACGGCACAGGGCAATCTTGCTCAATCTCTCCCTTGCTGGCCAAATAATGCAAACTGGCCAAGCGCCGCCCTCCGGCTACCACTTCTTTTTTACCTTTGGCGCTGGGAATCACCACCAAGTTTTGCAAAACTCCTTGGCTGGCAATGCTCGCTATCAACTCTTTATCGGCCTCTTTCGATGCTGACACGACACGCACGTTTCTATCGGATATGACTAATTGGTTTAATGGAATATAACTGGACATATTGTGTTACCTCACTCGTTAAGTATTAAAAAAACACCCCATCCCTCTGGGGTTGAAAAACCCAGAAAAGCCGAGTGCAGCGAGGTAAGCAGTGCTTTTTTGGTGTGTCCAGGCAGGGGGAACCGCCCGGCCTGCAACGAAGCGCAGCGTAGAGAAGGTGGGGGGATGTCTGGATAAAGCCAAAAACACTGCTAGGCTCTCTTGGCCCCAGAGGGATAGGCCCATAAACAGCGTGTTAAGGCACGCAACACCGCCTTCAATTCAATAAAGCGATAGCGCCCGTCAGTGATCGACAGGGCGAAAGTCCCGAAGGGATGAAGCGAAGCGCAACCCGAAAGAGCACGCCCGGACGGCCAAGAAACATTAAGGGGGTGGCATTACTTAAAAGTTCAATATATAAAAATGGTAATGGTTGCTGATATGTTGAATTATCACTAAAAAATGGATTTTCGCTCTTATATTCCCTACCGTAGAGCTTGCTAAGCAACGCCCTCTGGCTGGACAGTCAGCATCAAGTATTAAAAGCTCAGGAGCTGTTTCGCGGCACTGTAGATGGAGCAAGTGTCTATCCGCGAGAAGTCATCAAAGAAGGGCTTGCCTGCAACGCAGCCGCCGTAATCTTCGCCCACAACCACCCTAGCGGTGTAACCGAACCCTCACAGGCAGATATTCAGATTACAAAGCGCCTACAGGATGCGCTTCAGCTTGTTGATATCCGCCTTCTGGATCACCTGGTGGTTGGTTCTAATGTAACTTCAATGGCTGAACGGGGGCTGATCAGATGATCAGTACCTCAATAATATGCTTCAAATGCGGGGAATGTCCTGTAAAGCGATTGCTTATTGTCGATTGCCCTATTTCCCCTTATTCTCTCACTGGTTAACAGTGGTGTAGTCTTCGTGCTACGTGCTTAATTGGGGGCGCTTGAGCCGAATAAGGGATCGGTTTACCAAACCCAGAGCTGACGTTGAAAAAGAAAATATCTCATTGAATAAGAAGAGTGGTGCGCATTGTTAAATATAATTGATAAGTCGGTAGTTTCTGATTACTCCCAAGGTCAGCATTCATTTAAGAAAGTAGTGCTCAAGGAGTTGGAATACCAAGCTCTCATCGAAGGGCTTATCGAAACTTTGCCTGATTATTATATAGATCCTTTATCAATGGCGAGTACTCTTGAGCGCTTAGGTAAGCCTGCTGCTGCGGCAAAGCTCAGGTTAAAACTTCCCGAAGTAACAAAAATTCGGTCTGGCGATATTGGCGAAGTGATCACAACGGATTATATTGATGAACAAACAGTTTTTTCTGTACCAATTAAAAAATTGAGATGGAAAGATCACCGTAATATGGCAATGCGAGGTGATGATGTTATCGGGGTACTTATAAATCAAGAAAATCAAACAATAAAATTCCTCAAGGCCGAAGCTAAAAGCAATCTATCGTTAAGCCGTAATGTTTTAATAAAAGGAAGGGATGAGCTTGATCTTGATGAGGGTTTACCTGCGCCACATGCTCTTGAGTTTGTGGCAGAGAGGGCTAGAGAAACAGGCAATCAAGATTTGGCAGACCTTATAGAAAAAGCACAGCTGGTTGATGGAATTGGTAGTAGCCAAGTTGAGCACTTACTTTTCACCTTGACTGCATCGAATCCTGAGACACTTCAAAAAGAGGCATTTGAAGATTATAGCGGTAATATAAAGCAGTCCTCTGTTGGTTTCCAAGTTAGTAATCACCAGGAGCTTATTGGAAGTGTTTATCAGGGGGTGCTAGATGGCCTCGACGATTGAGGAAATAGAAGAAGCCATTCGGCAGGCAATAGCTGCCGGTTTCAGAGGGCGGTTACTTGAGCGGGGTTTGGCGCGTTCAATGATTTGGGTTGACGGTGAATTACCTGATGGTTCACCAAATTTTGCAGAAAAACTTAGTTATGATCTCCTATCCTACGGTTATTCACTGTTATCTCTAGCTATTCGCCTCACAGAATTGAATGGCGATGCGGATCTTGCCCGTGCTGCATTTGAAAAATCCGCCACAGCAATAACAGACGTTATACATAATGGTAATTCTAATGATCCAGAAAGTGGCTTTCATAAGGTGTTGGCGGCATCAAGTTATCACCTAGGGCGTTTTTCGGCTAAAGCATTTTCATTACTCAATCATAGTATTGAAAATGAAAATTTGAGTCGAATAGAGAAAATGCTTTCGTTACTCATGTTAAGGCAGTTTGCTGAGCTTGAAGCTTCTGTCCTAGATTGGAAAATATCTGGTCTTGGGACTGATAATTCACTCGCTGAAAAGTTAGGCTTTGAGGTTGACCAGCTTAGTGATCAGCTTGAGTCAGAGGATCAAGAAGAAGAATTTGGAATAGCATCAATTGAGCTACCTGTAATCGATTTAGCAATAACAGACAACTATTATTCTGCAATTTATGAGTTTCTATTCGCGCTAGAGACAGGAAACTCCGTACTGCTAGAGGGTGCTATTAATCGGGTAGAAAATAGCCTATCTGTTAGTGCAGAGCTTAACATGTTGCCGCAATGGTGGGTTTTGAGAATAACCAAGCACCTATTTCGTGATCTTTGGGAGTCCAGCTTTCATAGGGTTATTCCTGTTTCTCCTGATCAAGAAAACAGTGAGAATTGGACACTACTACGCTGGCTTTTTATTGCTTCACTATTCAAAAGAAATAAAGCTGAGATTGATCTTTGGCCATCCCAATTGGAGGGAGCTAGGCGTGCAGTTAGTGATTTTGATGATCTTGTGGTTTCACTGCCAACTAGCGCGGGTAAAACACGCATCGCAGAATTATGTATTCTTCGATGTTTGGCTATAGGAAAGCGCGTGCTGTTTATTACGCCACTCAGGGCATTGTCCGCTCAAACAGAGGCATCACTTCGTAAAACGTTTCTACCGTTAGGTAAATCAGTTTCTTCGCTTTACGGCAGTATTGGAACAAGCGACTTTGAACAGAATGTAATTAAATCTCAAGACATAGTAGTGGGCACTCCAGAAAAATTAGATTTTGCTTTAAGAAATGACCCTTCATTAATAGATGACATTGGACTCGTAGTTTTAGATGAAGGACATATGATTGGTCTTAATGAACGAGAGATAAGTTATGAAGTGCAAATTCAGCGTTTATTAAAGCGTGGGGATGCTGAACAAAGAAGAATTGTTTGTCTTTCAGCTATATTGCCTGATGGTGATCAGTTAGAAGATTTTGTGGGTTGGTTGAGGCGGGACAAGGAAGGCGGTGCTATAAAATCTGTATGGCGACCTACAGATCTAAGGTTTGGCGAGATTGTATGGCAAGCAAATACTGGACGAATTAACTTTACTATTGGTGAAGAGCAGCCTTTTATCCCTAATTATATTCACCCCTTTATTCCGCCAGTTGGTAGAAGAACCACGCCGTTTCCGAAAAACAAAAAAGAATTAACCTTGGCGGCTACTTGGAGGTTAGTTCAGGATAACCATACAGTCTTAATCTATTGCCCAGAAAAAAGGTCTGTTAATAGTTTTGCGAAAGACATTATTGATTTGCACAAGCGAGGTGCTATCAACTCAGTGCTGACTGTTCCATTGCAACAACTAGATCTAGCAATAGTGTTAGGAGACGAGTGGTTAGGTGACGGTCATCCAGTTGTTGAATGCTTAAAAATAGGTGTGGCTGTTCATCATGGCGCTCTTCCAACTCCTTTTAGGAAGGAAATGGAAAATCTGTTACGCGAAGGAGTTTTGAAAGTTACAGTTTCATCTCCCACCCTTGCTCAAGGTCTAAATCTATCTGCGACTGCGGTTATTATTTATTCCTTAACACGTAATAGAAATACAATAGATGCATCTGAATTTAAAAATGTGATTGGTCGAGCAGGTAGAGCTTTTGTTGATACGCATGGGCTAGTCCTCTATCCAATATTTGAAAGACATGATTGGTTTCGGACTCAGTGGCGTAGGCTAGTAGAAGATACTAATGCTCGAAATATGGAGAGTGGTTTGGCTCTTCTTGTAGGTACTCTTGTAAGTCGAATGGCTCAGAGTATAGGGAATTCAGATATTGATGGGCTTCTTGAGTATGTTTTAAACAACACTCAAGAATGGGTCTTTCCTGATGTTGCTAATGAAACTGAAGAGCAGGCAGGGATACAGGAAATTGAGTGGAATAAGCATGTCGTAAGCCTGGATACAGCTCTTCTAAGCATGCTAGGCGAAGAAGATGTTTCAATAATTGATATACCAAATGCACTTGATGTAATCCTTCAGTCTTCACTATGGCAAAGAAGGTTGAATCGTCACGATGAAGAGCAAAAAGGGCTAAAAGGCTTATTTGATTCTGTCTTAGCTCAACGAGCTAAACATATATGGAGTGTTACAACTACTCTTCAACGCAAAGGGTATTTTCTTGCCGGGGTTGGGCTGGATACAGGTCAGAGGCTTGATGCTATATCCGCTCAAGCAAACGTATTACTTGTAAATGCAAACATATATATAGCCACCAATGAGCAACAGTTAGCGATAGAGACAATAATACAGTTAGCTGAATTAGTTTTTGAAATATCACCTTTTACACCGCGTAATTTACCTGATGACTGGAAAGATATTTTGGCGGTTTGGTTAAGGGGAGAAATACTCACTGATCATAAATTTATTGATATCAATGAAGCTCTAATGTTTATAGAGGATGGATTAATCTACCGTCTACCTTGGGGATTAGAGGCAATACGGGTTCGTGCACAAGCTAATGAAGATGTTATTTCCGATGGTGAAACAATAGTTGATTATGAAGTTGGGCTAGTAGTTCCTGCTATCGAAAATGGCACTTTAAATAGAAGTGCTGCACTGTTGATGCAAGCTGGATTTAACTCAAGAAAGGCCGCTATACATGCAGTCAATTCTACCAATGCTTCTTTCACAACGGGTGTTCAATTAAAAGCGTGGCTAAATTCTGCAGAGGTTTTTGATCTTGCAATTGGACTTGATTGGCCAACACCTGAAACTTCTAATTTATGGTGGAGCTTTATAAAAGAGTATGAGCCAAAATCAGAGACTACTTGGAAATCGGTTAGTGCAGTAATATTTGCAACTTGGATTAATACCTATGCTCCAGTTGAAGGGACGCCTGTAAAGTTACAAAATCTTGAGGATGGCAACACTCAAATATTAGCATCAGATGGTGAGAAAATAGGTGCTGCTAACTATCGATATAAATTACTCGGAGGTGGCGTTTACTACACTAAAATTCATAGTGATACTAGATATATTGGCGTGACGTATTGGGGGGTTGGAAGCAGCCCGTTTGATTATCATGCTTAGAATAACAACAATTCTAACGTCCGCTATGTGCCGATTTGAAAAGTTAGATAAATATGCTAGGACTAATGTCGTTTGAGCAGCTAAATGTAAATCATCTATAGGTTTTGAATATAAAATATATCAATCGGAGATACTAATAATGACTCAGCACATATTAATCGAACACGCAAAAAGAAGGCCGTTTTCGGCATCCCCTGAAATGCCCGAACGTAGTCTATTTGATACCGCCAAAGGATATTGGATGTCTGAGGGAAAACCCTTAGTGTCACCTGGTTCAAAATACGGTGCTTTAGTCTCTAAGAAATGTGACCAAGAGACAGGCGAGGATCAGAAAGGCGAATGAGGATTGATGTTCTACTTGTCTCAAGCATTTATGATTTTTCTACAGACCTTGTGGTACAAGAATTAGAAAAGCGTGAAGTTAGCTACTTTCGGCTTAATAAAGAGGAATTTGGGAATTACCGACTGACTATAGATATTCAAGGTAAAACGCTTGAGATTATAGCCAACGACATCGTTTACGAAGTCACGAATTCAGTAAAATCCATTTATTTTAGGCAGCCAATCTTTTTAAGGAACACACCCAGTAACGGGTTAGCAATTTCTGAGCAGCTAAGTAGAAGTCAATGGATGGGGTTTTTAAGAAGTTTAGTAATATTTGATAAGGCTCGCTGGATAAATCGCCCTGAAGCGACATATCTTGCAGAAACAAAGGCATATCAATTAGTCGCAGCCAATGATATTGGGTTAAAAATACCGAAAACATTGATTGGAAATAATGCTAACAGATTTCAAAGTTTTGAAAATAAGGTGATTATAAAGTCATTGGATACCATTTTGCTTCGTGAAGCTGATGAGTGCCTATTTACTTACTCTACTATTAAGAATTCAGATGAACTCAATGATGAAAATGTTTCAGCTGCACCATTAACAGTTCAAGACTATGTGACTTCAAAAATAGATATACGTGTTACGATTATTGGGAATAAACTGGTCGCAGTTAAAATAACATCAGGAGGAAATGGGATTGAAGAAGATTGGCGCACAACTGATCGCAGTCAAATTGAATATACTGAAATTCAGTTGCCAACAGATATAGTGAATAAATGTTTTGAACTGCTTGGCAGGCTAAATCTTAATTTTGGGGCAATTGATCTATTGCTAAGTAATAACGAATATACTTTTATCGAGGTCAATCCAACAGGTGAATGGGGCTGGCTTGTTAATTCCCAACGAAGATTCGATATTGATATTGCTAACTGGTTAGAGGGAAAAGGATTATGAAGTTTTTGTATCGTGCCTTTGAAGAGATTTTACCTTTTTTTCCTTTTTTGGTAAGTAGAAATAAGATTCAAAAACTAATTGGTGATGATGCTGAGCTGACTAAAAGGTCAAAATTATACGAGCAGCTCGAGTCGAATTGCCTAGATGATCGTATTAAGGAAGAGCATGAAAGAGGTATAAAAATTGATGATAAAACTTTTAAATTCACGCTAGGATTAAGTATTAGTTTAACGGTTTTAGCTGCCGCTAGTGGCTCACTTGCTAAATATCTTCCTAGTAGCTCATTCTCCGAATTTATTTCGATAGTTTGTGGGGTTTCTGCGCTGTATATGCTTGCGGCTGGTATCACTGCATTAGGTGCATTGAAAACATTGCCAACATACGGCTACGGAACTGAGCATATAATTAATCAAAAGATGGATGGCGTGTCGTATCTATCTCAGGCTTTATTCGCTCAGGAACGTATGAATATTATTCGACATTTAAGGAATGAGGCCGCTTATCAATCACTTCGTAATGGGTTTCTTCTCTTGTTCTTTGCTCTAGCTATTTCTGTAGGATCACATGTCGGTGGTCAAGACTCGCCTAAATTGGAATTTAAAAATGTTGGGGAGGCATTAAAAATTCAAAAGAAAACTGTAGATGGAGATAAACCCACTGCGACCGGTGATAAAGTTAATAATATAGAGAAAAAACCAGACCCTACAGTTGAGCCATTAAAAGATTGATAACGAATGAATGTCCGCTTATGGCCGTTGGAGAGGCATATTAATATGTCAGAACGTTCCAAAACGGACGTGGATTTATTTCGTGCTCTCTGTTTCAGAGTCTAGTTTACCGTAACGTCAATGGCAGAATGGGGGTTGAGCTGATGATCAGTGCCCCTACAAAACAATTGTTTATTGTCGGCTGGACAATTTTCCCTTATTCTCTCATTGGTTGGAAAAGTGAGTAATGCAATGACTGATGAAATTTTGACCATAAAAGAGGTCGCAGAATACCTCAAGCTATCCGAGAAGACGGCCTATCGATTAGCCTCCGATGGCAAATTACCTGGTTTTAAGGTCGGTGGCAGCTGGAGATTCAAGCGAGGCGACATTGAGCAATGGATCGAGCAAAGCAAGCAAGGCCAAAAGGAATAGGGGCGTAACGAGTGCTACTGGATAATAAAAATAGCGGTCATGTAGGGAAAGAGCTTAAAAACCATGCTTTTGAAGGCTCAAAGCTATCTGTGCTATCCGGTCTGTTCACTATCTATGGTTATCTCTCGCTTAAGAAAGAACTGTCAAAGTTATCCAGCGTGCGGTTGTTATTGAGCGATTGGAGGCACCAAAGTCTTCAAGGCTTAATGGGAGCAGATAATGAATTAAGACTAACCAACCAGCTTGATCAAAAACGAATATCGAAAGAATGCGCCAAATGGCTGAGTGGTAAAGTTGAAGTAAAGGCAGGTATCAATCTCCAACAAGCTAACCAGAATATATTTCACCTCAATAATTCAGATCAGCCAGATTTTGCCGTTCATGGCAGTGCCACATTAACTCCCACAGGTTTGGGAGACGTAGGGTCAGATGCGCTTCAAATGAATACAGGCATAACTGACCATAAGACTACACAGCAACTTTTGAGCTGGTTCGATTCTATCTGGTCAGATGAAGCTGCTGCAAAAGCAATCAAAAAGGAGCTTATTGAAAAGCTGGATTACATAGCAGCCGATCAGTCTGCAAACTTCATCTATTTTCTGACGCTCTTCAATATATTCAAAGATTTTTTGGAGGATATTGACGAAGATAATATTATCAAGAGTAAAACCGGTTTTAAGGACACAATCGTCTGGAACAAGCTGTATAAATTCCAGAAGGACGGTGTGCTGGGTGCGATTGATAAATTAGAAAAACACAATGGCTGCATTATTGCCGATAGTGTCGGTTTGGGTAAAACCTTTGAAGGTTTAGCCGTTATCAAATACTACGAGCTGCGCAATGATCGTGTACTTGTTCTTTGCCCTAAAAAACTTCGTGATAACTGGACGGTTTACACGATTAATGACAAACGCAACCTGCTTGCCAGTGATCGTTTTAACTATGACGTGCTCAATCATACTGATTTAAGCCGAACGAAAGGGCTGTCTGGAGAAATAAATCTGGAAACCCTTAATTGGGGTAACTATGACCTAATCGTTATTGATGAATCTCATAACTTTAGAAACAATCCGAACAAGGCAGAAGGCAAAACACGTTATGAGCGCTTACTGAACGATATTATTCGATCAGGTGTAAAAACAAAGGTGCTCATGCTTTCGGCTACACCTGTTAATAACCGAATGAATGACCTCAAAAACCAGGTCGCCTTCATAACAGAGGGTCAGGATGATGCTTTTAGTGATGTGGGTATTAAGAATATCGATAGCACCCTGCGTTTGGCACAAAAGCAATTTAATCAGTGGGTGAAAGAGCCGGTAGAAAATCGCACGACAGCGACATTGCTGGATAGCATGAGCTTTGATTATTTCAAATTGCTTGATGTAGTCACTATTGCACGTTCCCGAAAACATATTGAAAAATACTATGGTACAGCCGACATCGGCAAATTCCCAACGCGCTTGCCACCAAAAAATATTAAAGCAGATATTGATTTAACCGAAGAATTTCCGCCACTCAAAGAAGTGAACAAAACAATTCGCAGACTATCACTTGCGGGCTACTCCCCTCTGAAGTTTGTACGGAATGATAAAAAGGATGAATATGCGCGGCGCTATGATAAGGCTGTTGGTGGTGGTAAAGGTGTATTTAAGCAGATAGACCGTGAAGAAAGCCTCATTCATTTAATGCGAGTTAATTTGTTAAAGCGTATGGAAAGTTCCATTCATTCGTTCAGTTTAACAGCTGGCAAGCTTGCTGGGCGCGTTGAAGGCTTATTGGCAAAAATCGAAGCGCATGAGAGCGGCGATATAGATGCGCTGAATATTGAGGATGTTCACGACTTTGAATTAGACTCTCCCGATTTTGAACCCTTTCTGATCGGCAATAAAACAAAAGTGCTTTTACAGGATATGGATCTAATTCGTTTCAAGCAGGAGCTGGAAGCGGATCAGATATTTTTGAACGATCTTGCTCAATCCGCAAAACAGGTCACAGCTGAGCGTGATGCCAAGTTAAAGCTACTTAGGCAAGCCATAAGTAATAAGATCAATAATCCTCTAAACGCGGGCAATAAAAAGGTCATTGTCTTCACCGCGTTCGCCGATACGGCTCAGTACCTCTATGCCAATCTTGCGGGCTGGGTTGAGGATGAGCTGGGCATTAAAAGCGCATTGGTGACAGGTGGCGGGACAAACAAAACCACATTGGTTGGCTTAGGTTCTGATCTCAATAACATACTGACAGCATTCTCGCCTGTCTCTAAAGAGCGCGACAAAGTCGATCCAGACGCAACCACAGAAATTGATTTATTGATCGCGACAGACTGTATTAGTGAAGGTCAGAACCTTCAGGACTGCGATACGCTGATTAACTACGACATCCACTGGAATCCGGTCAGGATTATCCAGCGGTTTGGTCGTGTAGACAGATTAGGTTCAAAGAACACCAAAATCCAACTAATAAACTTCTGGCCAAATATGGAGCTGGATGAGTACATCAATCTGGAAGCAAGAGTATCGGGACGCATGGTATTACTAGATATATCCGCAACCGGGGAAGAGAACGTCATTGATCAAAATGCACAGGGGATGAATGATCTCGAATATCGCCGCAAACAGCTTCAACAATTACAAAATGCTGTGGTCGATCTGGAGGACATTGCTGGCGGAGTCTCTATTACTGATTTAACGCTCAATGATTTCCGTATGGATTTGTCAGAATACATGAAACAACACTTGGGCGTACTGGAACAAGCCCCCCATGGCTTCTACGCAGCGGTCACGTTAGATGACGAACTTAAAAAAGAGGGTCTTAAATCAGGCGTTATTTTCTGCCTTAAAAATATTCGTAAAGGCCATCAAGCGGTGCAGGTTGACGATAACTATCCGTTAGCACCTTACTTTCTTGTCTACGTGTCAGATGAAGCCACTATAGAGCTGAATTTTACCCAAAGTAAAAAAGTGTTGGATATGTTGAAGCGGCAGGCTTTCATCATGAATTCTGTCGATGAAGACGCAATAGAACAAATTAATACCGCAACAAAAAACGGCAGCAATATGGAGCATTATCAGCATTTGCTTGCCGTAGCGGTAGACAGTATTGCCGGTAAAAGTGAAGAGAAGGGTGTTCAAAGTTTGTTTACCAAAGGCGGCACTGTTCTGTCTGCAACCAGCAGCCAAGGCATAGAAGATTTTGCTGTCGTGTCTTACCTTATTATCGTTGACGGTGAAGGTTAAGATAATGAATAAGAGCGGCAAGGGCATGGATTTCGAACTAAAACAGACCATCAATAATATTCAGGATTTTCTTACGCATTTATCGATTCCGAAGTCTTGTGAATTGAACAAGCCTGTATTTAAGAAAATGTTCCTAGATAGCGGCGCATTAAATACTACAGATAAGGCATGTTTGAAAGAGGATGTTGATAAAATACGCTGGCTCTACACCTTGAAGCCTAGCACCATCAATATCGCAGCCTATGCAGATGATCAGCGTGATTATTCAGAGATTGCAGTGCTATTAGTCGAGCTTGCCAGTCCCAAGCGTATAATGCGCATTGCCCAGTTTATGCAGCGCTCAATTCCTTATCCCTTAGTGCTCATTTTTGCCTGCAATATTGAGGGGCAAGAAAACCTTACTATTAGCCTTGCCGATAAGCGTATAAATCAGGCTGATAAAGAAAAATGGGTCGTTGAAGACAGTATTCAAACAGATTGGATCAGCCTTGAAGAGGTAAGTGAACTGGATTATAAATTTCTAAATAGCTTAACGATCAGCAGTTTTTCTTTTTCAAACTTCCTGATTTTCTACAAATGTTTTACGGAACGTGTCATAGCTATTAACTGTGCAGAACACAGCGGTCAGTTTACGCTAGAGGAAGGAAATGAGGCGAGAAATAGCGATGAGCGGTTAATCCTTCTGAAAGAGGTTGAAAAACTTCATATTGAAAAATCAGAGATTTCCAATAGATTGAAGAAAATAAAGCAAATGGGCAGGCAGGTTGAACTCAATACCAAGATAAAACAGATTAATGACAAGCTTGAACAGCTTAAAAATAGAATTTAAACAGATTCGTGAGTAAGGAGAAAAAATGGAACAGGTTACGCTAGAAGATGGGCAGAGTGCTGATATTGTCAGTGATAATGTTGATCGATTGAAAGAGATTTTTCCCGAGGCATTTACAGAAAGTGGCGTTGATTTTGATACATTGCGACAGCTGCTAGGTGATTCCAAAGTTTTGGATGAAGGAGAGGAAAAGTACGGACTTAATTGGCATGGAAAAAAGAAAGCGAGACAGATCGCATTAACACCTTCGGTGGGGACGCTATTGCCTTGCCCTAAAGAAAGCGAGAACTGGAATGCCACAAGGAATTTGTTCATTGAGGGTGATAATCTTGAGGTGCTTAAGCTATTACAAAAAAGTTATGCCAATAAAATTGGAATGATTTATATCGACCCTCCATACAATACTGGTCATGAATTGATATATCCTGATAAATTCCAAGAAAATCTAGAAACATATTTAAAATATACGAATCAAATTGATGATGAGGGTTTGAAAATATCGTCAAGCTCTGAAACTACGGGAAGAAAACATACAAACTGGCTTTGTATGATGTATCCACGACTTAAGCTAGCAAAAGCTCTTTTGAATCATGATGGTTTAATTTTTATATCTATAGATGATGGGGAATTGCAGAACCTTCGGTTTATCCTTGATGATCTTTTTGGTGAAGAGAATTTTGTTGGGCAATTTATATGGAAGTCGAGAGTCAGCGAAGATACTCGGGCAAAAACCGGCTTATCATCTGATCATGAGTATATTCTTTGCTACCGAAAAGATGAAGGTGTGTCGCTAAGAGGAACTGAAAAAGATCTAGGAAAATTCAAAAATCCTGATTCTGACTCAAGAGGATCGTGGAGAAGTGCAGATATGACGGGGCTAGCAACAAAAGACAAGCGTCCAAACCTTCACTACGACCTTATTAACCCCACAACAGATATTAATTACGGCTGCCCTCCAAAAGGATGGCGTTTTGAAAAAAGCACAATGTCAAAACGTATTGATGAGAATCGAGTTCTATGGCCTTCATCTAAAGATGGGCGACCTAGACAGAAACTTTTTTAGATGAAATGGATAGTATCTACAAAAATATCTCATCGGTAATACAGTCAGTATCCACGTCAGATGGAACAAGAGAAATTAACGCCCTTTTAGGTGATGGGGTTTTTGACTTTCCGAAGCCTTCAAAATTACTGCAATTACTAGTCGAGCAGGTCAAGGATGAAGAGGCTATTGTTCTGGACTTCTTCGCGGGTTCATGTTCTATCGCTCATGCTGTTATGAGCGTAAATGCCAGAGATAAAGCAAACAGACGCTTTATTGTCGTTCAATTACCTGAAGCTTGTGATGAAAAGTCGGCAGCGAAGAGTGCCGGGTATAATACTATTTCTGAAATTGGAAGAGATAGAATTAAAAAAGCAAAAGATGCATTATCTGTCAGTAATCCAGATGCTAAAGAACTGGACGGTGGTTTTAAATTATTTAGATTGTCAAATTCAAATATCCAAGCGTGGAATCCAGATCGTAAAGATCTTGAAGAGACGCTGCTTTCTCATCAGGAACATTTAGTTGAAGGACGCTCTGAGCAGGATGTGCTTTACGAGCTGCTATTGAAGCGTGGAGTAGATCTTGCCGTTCCCATAGAGAGCCGGGAGGTGGGTGGTAAGAATATCTATAGCATCGGTTACGGTGTTTTATTCGCCTGCTTGGATGAATCTATCTCCCGCGACCAGATTGAGGAGATTGCTCAAGCGATAATAGACTGGTACGCAGAACTTGCCCCTAGTTCAGATACTCATGTCTTCTTCCGCGATAGTGCCTTCAGAGATGACGTCTCAAAAACTAATATGGCCGCCATTCTAGAGCAGAATGGTATTACCCATGTGCGCAGTTTGTAGGGAGAGAATATTATGAAGCTGCATTTTGAAGATGATCTTGATTACCAGCTAGCGGCCATTAACTCGGTTGTTGATCTATTTAAAGGGCAGGAAATTTCTCGTTCTGAGTTTACAGTGACTTTCCGCCCTGAGTCGGGCCCACAGGCATCATTAGGCTTGGCAGAAAATGAGCTGGGTATTGGCAATAGGTTGCAATTGGTTGATGAAGAGATATTGGATAACCTTCGTACTGTTCAGTTAGCAAACGGCCTGCGCCCTACAGAAAATCTCGCCAGTGGCGATTTTACCGTAGAGATGGAAACCGGTACGGGAAAAACCTATGTTTATTTACGTACTATTTTTGAACTAAACAAGAATTATGGTTTTACCAAGTTCGTGATTGTTGTGCCTTCGGTAGCGATTAAAGAGGGTACTTACAAAACCCTGCAAATCACTAGAGAGCACTTCGAAGGTCTTTACCCCAAAGCTAAAGGGTATGAATACTTTCTCTATAACTCTTCAAAGCTTGGCCAAGTACGTAACTTTGCCACCAGTTCTAATATTCAGGTCATGGTCACAACGGTTGGCGCAATTAACAAGAAAGACGTTAATAACCTCTATAAAGAAAACGAAAATACAGGCGGTGAAAAACCCATTGACCTCGTTAAGGCCGCCAACCCCATTATCATTGTCGATGAACCTCAAAGCGTAGATGGTGGTTTGACGGGCAAGGGTAAAGAGGCGCTTAGCGCCATGAACCCGTTATGTACTTTACGTTATTCCGCTACACATGTAGATAAACACCATATGGCATACCGCTTAGACGCAGTAGATGCCTATGATCGGGGGCTGGTAAAACAGATTGAAGTGGCTTCCCTTCAAATTGATGGTGGTAGCAACAAGCCTTATGTTCGCTTGGAATCAACTCATAACCGAAAGGGATCAATCACAGCCAAGATTGAGCTTGATGTTCAGCGCGGTAAAAACATACGCCGTGAAATTCTCACTGTTGAAGACGGGGATGATCTGGAGCAGCTTGCTAATCGTCCAATCTACGAAAATATGCAGATTGGTACAATTAATTGCGGGAAAAAGAATGAGTCGATAGAGGTTAAAGGTGCTGGCTTTGATCAAACCTTGATACCAGGCGAGGCTATTGGTGGTGTAGATCCCGATGAAATTAAGCGTTTGATGATCAGGCGCACGATAAAAGAGCACCTAGATAAAGAGCTTACGTTTGCTGCCAATAAGCAGCCGATAAAAGTGCTTAGCCTGTTTTTTATCGATAGTGTTGAGCATTACCGGCAGTATGATGAAGACGGTAATCCCGTGCCGGGTAAATACGCCCATATGTTTGAAGAGGAATATCGAAAGCTTGCTAAGTCTGCCGATTATCAAAGCCTTTTCAAAGAAATTGATTTGGATACCGATGCCGCTGAAGTCCATAACGGCTATTTTTCTAAAGATAAAAAGGGCCGTTATGTTGAAACGGCAGAGAACAATCAAGCTGGTCGCGACAATGCGGAGCGTGCCTATAACTTGATAATGAAAGAAAAAGAGAAGCTGCTTAGCTTTGATACCAAGTTGAAATTCATCTTCTCTCACTCAGCCCTGAAAGAAGGCTGGGATAACCCCAACATATTCCAAATCTGTACGCTTCGGGATATGGGTTCTGAGCGAGAGCGCCGCCAGACCTTGGGGCGGGGTTTAAGGCTTTGTGTCAATCAGAATGGTGAGCGCCTGCGAGGGAGTGAAATTAATACCCTCACTGTTATTGCTACTGAAAACTATGAGCAGTTTGCAGAGAATCTACAAAAAGAAATTGAGCAGGATACGGGTATCCGCTTTGGCATCGTCGAGCCGCACCAATTCGCGACTATTCAGACTGTAAATGAAAAAGGAGAAGTGTCGCCATTAGGTGTGGATCAGTCGGAAAAAGTTTGGCAATTCCTTAAAGATGAAAGCTATGTTGATGCAAAGGGGAAAGTACAAGACACGCTTCGTGCAGCCATTAAGGATGGCAGCTTTTCTTTACCAGAAGAAATCAAGGCTGAGCTTGTTGATACGCATGGTGAAAGTCAGGCAGATATTATCGGTAATGACATCAAGGCTGTTCTTCGCAAGCTGGCAGGCAAGCTCGATATAAAAAATGCCGATGATCGTAAAGTCATTCGGACGCGTGAAGCGGTTCTAGAAAGCGACGAATTTAAATCGCTTTGGAATCGTATTAAGTACAAGACAACATACCGTGTTGATTTTGATAATCTCAAGCTGATCAATGACTGTGCAGATGCCATTAGAGATTGCGATCCAATAACAAAAACAAGAGCGCAATTCCGAAAGGCAGATATTGCCATTGGTAAAGGTGGTGTAACTGCTGACGAAACTTCAGCTTCTGGTTTTACGACAATCCATGAAAACGATATTGAGCTGCCAGACATTATCACTGATCTTCAGGATAAAACGCAGTTAACGCGTAAGAGTATCGTTCAGATTCTAATAGATAGTCGTCGCCTACAAGACTTTAACCGAAATCCCCAGCAGTTTATGGATTATTGTTCGGAGGCGATTAATCGCACTAAGCGCTTAGCTTTGGTTGACGGCATTAAATACACCAAGGTTGGTGAAGAGCATTACTACGCCCAAGAGCTATTCCAGCAGGAAGAGCTAAAGGGGTATCTCAAAAACACCTTGGAAACGCAGAAGTCAGTTTATACCCACGTAGTCTATGACTCCGCAGGAATAGAGAAGACCTTTGCTGAAGATTTGGAAAAGAACGAAAAAGTTAAAGTTTACGCCAAACTACCGCCATGGTTCAAAGTGCCAACACCTCTCGGCACTTACAATCCAGACTGGGCAGTGGTTGTTGAAGATGAAGGAGAAGAAAAACTCTACTTCGTGGTAGAAACAAAGGGAAGCACCTGGTGGGGCGACCTTCGCCATGCCGAAGGCGCAAAAATTAAATGCGGTGAGAAGCATTTTGAAGAAGTGGCAAATGATATAGACAACCCTGCTCGGTACATCAAAGCGACAGATGTTGAGGGCATGATGGGGTATGTGGATTAATGCCTCTATAGAATGACAGGCGAGGAGTTCTCGTTCACATGTTAGGAAATAATTTTGACAGATTTTGATTATCAAAAGCAAGCACAAGACTATTACTCAAAAGCGCCAGTAATAATTCTCGGTAGCGGTTCTTCTATGGCATTTGGCCTTCCTAGCATGGGAGAATTGGCTGAATATCTCAAGACTAATGTTGATACGGGGCTGATTCCGGGTGGAGAGTCAGGTTCATGGTCTGAGTTTTGTGGTTTGTTAGATTCAGGTGTTGATTTAGAAACGGCTCTCCAGCAAGTCAATTTCTCCGAGGAAGTGACAGATCTAATCATTAAGGTGGTTTGGGGGCTGATTAATGATCGAGATGAGGAGGTTTATAAAAAATCAGTTTCCGATAGGTCTGTATTTCCCTTGGGACATATGTTGTCTCATATGTTCAGAAGTAGTCTGCCAGAGCTTAATATAATTACAACTAATTACGATTGTTTAGCTGAGTATGCGTGTGATCAGGAGGAGCTTTATCATTATTCAGGATTCTCTCATGGTTATACTCGAAGGCTAGTCGCTGCTGATCATATTCGTTGTGGTCGAAAAGTAAATATATGGAAGGTTCATGGATCTCTAGATTGGTTTTACTCCCCTACGAATGAAACCATATCTATTCCTAGAGCACAATTTAGGCCTGATGACTACCGGCCTCAGATAGTTACCCCAGGAATTCAAAAATATCAAAAAACTCATTTAGAACCCTATAGATCAATAATAGCGAATGCGGACAACGCTATTTCAAATGCTAGTTCATATCTATGTATTGGCTTCGGGTTTAATGATGAGCATATACAGCCAAAACTATTGAATAAGTGTGAGCGCAATGGCGCTAGCATTACCGTTGTTACCTATGCCTTGACTGAGCAAGCAAAAGCGCTGCTATTTGACGGCGGTATTAAGAATTATTTAGCTATAGAAAGAGCTGAGGATGATGATCACTCAACGATATATTCGTCACTATGTGATAAACCTATAACGGTGGCTGGGAATTTCTGGAGTTTGGAAGGATTTCTTGAACTAATTATATAAGGAAAAAAAATGTCTATATTTGATTTTCAGGACTCTGATGCCCTTGGTAAGGTCGCAACGGTAGATACATCTACAGTGGTTATTGATGTATTTAATCTTGAGCAGCTAAAAAGACTTCAAGTTAATCGACTAGCTGTTCTACAGAGTAGTAAACCTGGGCAGCACCTAATTGGTCTTATAAATAAAGTTACTAGAAAGAAGCTTGATGCTAGCCAGATAGGCGATGACTCTGAAGAGCAACCGGTTGAACAAAATCTATGTAGAATTTCCTTAATCGGTACTCATCTAGATCGTGATGGTGAAAGGGAGAACGTATTTCGTAGAACACTTGAGAGTGTACCTGAGATTGACGCCAATTGTTTTTCACTTGAAGGCGATCATTTGACCGCTTTCATGAGAATCCTTTCTAGTACGGCTGAGGAGGGTAAGTCACTTACACTCGGTCGCTATACATTGGATGACGGAGCCATTGCGTATCTAAATGGCAATCGCTTTTTTCAGAGGCATGCTTTTATTGGTGGTAGTACGGGGTCAGGAAAATCATGGACAACTGCAAAAGTTATTGAGCAAATGGCGGAGCTCGAAGCGCCCAATGCAATTGTCTTTGATCTTCACGGTGAATACAAACCTTTGCAGGCTGATAGTATCCAGCATTTCAAAGTTGCAGGCCCTGGTGATGTTGAAGCAGGGAAGACGCTTGAAGATGGGGTTGTTTTTCTTCCATATTGGTTGCTCTCATATGAGGCATTGGTATCGATGTTCGTAGACAGGAGTGATCAGAATGCGCCCAATCAGGCGATGATCATTTCTCGTGAAATTAATTCATCCAAAAGGAAGTATTTGGAAGATGGCGGGCATAACGATGTGCTCAGTAACTTTACAGTGGACAGCCCCGTCCCATTTGATCTTGATAGACTTCTTGCGCAACTAAATACGATTAATACGCAAATGGTTCCCGGAGCAGGCGCTAAAGAAAAGCAAGGAGAGTTTTTTGGTAAGTTGGCTCGAATGATAGCTCGTTTAGAAAATAAAATAACAGATCGGCGCTTAGGCTTTCTATTTCAAGGCGGTGAAAGTACTTTGGAATTTGGGTGGCTGGAGGAGCTAACTACGAAAATTATGGGTAGTGCCGGAGAAAACGGTGGTAAGGGCATAAAGATAATTGATTTTTCAGAGGTTCCCTCAGATATCCTCCCACTTATTGTTTCTCTTGTTGCTAGACTTGCTTTTTCCGTTCAGCAGTGGACACCATCTGATCTTAGGCATCCAATTGCTTTACTGTGTGATGAGGCGCACTTATATATTCCTCAGCGCTCAATGGCTGGTGCTGCCGATGATATTTCTATAGATATTTTCGAGAGAATTGCCAAAGAAGGGCGTAAATATGGCACAAGTTTGGTTGTGATTAGTCAGCGTCCGTCAGAAGTCAATAAGACGGTACTTAGTCAATGTAGTAACTTCGTTTCTATGAGACTAACAAATGTAGATGACCAAAATGTTATTAAAAAATTACTGCCTGATAGCTTAGGTGGATTTAGTGATATTTTACCCACTTTGGATACTGGTGAAGCGTTGGTTGTTGGCGATGCGAGCTTATTGCCAAGTCGAATTCGGATAGATAAGCCGAATAATGAACCGAATAGTGGAACTATTGATTTCTGGGATGAATGGCAGGATACAGTACCTGAAAATAGACTGGCTAGTGCTGTTGATAATTGGAGAAAGCAGAGTGTTCAATAATGACCCTGTTTCGCAACAGCTTGAAAGCTAACACTGTACAAGGATAAAAAAGAAATGCATGAAATCATTTGTCCACACTGTAATAAAGCATTCAAAATCGACGAAGCTGGATATGCCGATATTCTAAAGCAGGTTCGGGACGGTGATTTTGAACAGCAGTTGCACGAACGACTTGAGCTGGCCGAGAATGAAAAGAAAACTGCGGTTGAACTCGCAAGGAATCAAGTTGGCACTGAAATGCAGAAGGCTGCCGTTAGTAAGGATGCTGAAATTCAAGAGCTAAAGGCGAAGCTAGATGCAGGTGAAGTTGCGCAAAAACTTGCTGTAACAGAAGCCTTAAGGGTTGTTGAAAAAGAACGAGATGCACTTACAAATGAGCTAGAAAAGGCAAAGCAAGATAGTCAAGTTGCTTCAAAGCTCGCTGAGGCAAAACTTTCTAAGGATTTACAGGATGTTGTCACAAGAAAAGACACCGATATTCAGGAGCTAAAGTCAAAGCTTGGCACCAATGAAATTGTACAAAAGCTCGCTATCACTGAAGCCGTTAGTGTGGTCGAAAAAGAGCGTGACGAACTGAAAAACAGTCTCCAGCAAGCAGAGCTAGAAAAACAACTTGCCGAGAAGTCGCTTAAAGATAAGTATGAAACACAGATCAAGGATCGTGATGATGCGATCGAACGACTCCGAGATATGAAGGCTCGACTTTCAACCAAAATGGTTGGAGAAACCCTAGAGCAGCACTGCGAGACAGAGTTCAACCGCCTTCGCGCAACAGCGTTTCCGAATGCGTATTTTGAAAAAGATAACGATGCTAGCTTGGGTAGCAAAGGTGACTACATTTTTCGTGACTCAGACAGTGCTGATACTGAAATTGTTTCTATAATGTTTGAAATGAAGAATGAAAGCGATACCACGGCAACTAAGAAAAAGAACGAAGACTTTTTTAAAGAGCTCGATAAGGATCGCACAGAGAAGAGATGTGAGTACGCTATTTTGGTATCCTTGCTCGAACCAGAGAGCGAGCTTTACAATTCAGGTATTGTGGATGTCTCTCACCGTTATCAGAAAATGTATGTTGTTCGACCGCAATTTTTTATCCCAATCATTACGTTGTTGCGAAACGCCGCCCAAAACTCGCTGAAATACAAAACAGAGCTCGCCATAGTAAAATCACAGACCATTGATATTACGAACTTCGAGGACGAGTTAGATGAATTTAAGACAGGCTTCGCTCGGAATTACGAACTAGCATCCAAAAAATTTAAAACGGCTATTTCTGAGATCGACAAAACTATAGACCATCTTCAAAAAACCAAGGATGCGTTGCTCGGTTCTGAAAATAACCTCCGTCTCGCCAATAACAAAGCTGACGATTTGTCTGTCAAGAAGCTAACCAAAAAGAACCAAACGATGGCCAAGAAATTTTCCGACCTCAAGGAAAGTGATACATCTGATTCTGAGTGACGGTGAATTATGACTGTCCAGGAAAAGGCTACCCACGAAACGTATAATCATCCAATGTCCGCTTTTGGCTGTGAGTAATTGTATATCAAGGCCGTGGTGGTCTTGATATAATTGCTCTTTCTATATTTTCCAGCGATGCTAGGGCATTGCGTCTATCGGCAGAGCCTTTCTCGCTCTTTGCCAGTTCATTGAATGTTTCCCTGTAAGTGGCATGTAGTTCCTTATCACTGCGGGTTGCCAGTTCAAATATCGTTAACAGTTTCATTGTTACCTCCTGTGTCGGAGGCCGCGTCAGTTGCGACCTTTCATAAAGGCCGGTTGAAGCTTTGGAAATCACCGATGTTTATTGGGGTTGAAAGAAGAAGTATTTGGACAGCGCCGAACCCCCATGCCGTTTATTGTAGATGACATATTGGTGCATTTTGATGATGAGCGGTCTAAAGCTACATTGGGTTTGCTTGCGGAATTAGCTAAGAAAACACAAGTGATTATGTTTACGCATCATCAGCGCTTAGTTGAACAGGCGCAAGGGTTAGATGAGGGGGTAAGTATTTATGAGCTTTAAGGGCATAACGAGTTTTTTGATTAGTAGTAATACCCCTCGTCACTACACTCTGGGGTAGTGACGAGGGGGCGCGAACCTTGCCAACACTGGGCTAAATAAACTTTCCTACAGTGATGTACCCGTTACGCAAGATTATTCACACGAATGATGGAATACTCTCCCTACCTACTGTAGCTATTGCAGACTCAATAGCACCCCGGCGGGTTCACAGCCAAAAACGCACTTATACAGTGGTATAAGGTTCATTCATTAACAGAGGAGGATTACCTGGCAATCAAAGAGCAGTAACACGTCTGAGGCGTTAAAACGAATCAGGATTACACCTTTCGGTGGGTTTTGATGGTTGTGCCGTTACTCAGGTTTTATGGGAGTGGTGTCCCGTGACGTTCGATAAGCAGCACTATCGCTTATCTCTCTATTGGTTAAAGCCAATAGACAGTCATTAACACTAACCAAACGTATCAACACCATTATGTTTCTCAGCTCATGCGACTGTTCTGGCCGGTAAATCCACCGGTTCAACCAGTGAGTAAAAAGCTAGTGACTGTGCTAAACGGTCATTCAATCCTCCGAAACATTAAAGAAACCTGACCTTAATGCAGAGAGAGACACCACAACAGAGGCCAACAGCTTTTGAGGAATCAATTTCCATTATTCCGATAAAACCATTATAAAAACATAACGTTACGGAGTATGCGGATAGGTAAATACGACCGGTCTGACCGGTCGCCTGTCTGGTATAACCAGACGCACCTAAAGCCGGTGACTGTGTAGACCGGTCGGTGACAAATAAGGTGCCGGACAAAGTTGGCTGAAATCTCCTTTTGTATTATCGTTTCTACCGAGTGACTAAGCGTTTATTTTTCGGCTTAATATTGGCCGTTAGATTTACAGCTAATCCGATCTTCATATTAGGAACTGAAAAAAATCGGTTGAATTTATTGTAAACATCCAGCCGATAATGTTCTTCCATGCCCGTACCATTGTTCGTAGCAGAAAGGCCGGCACATTGCTGAAATAAGCCCTATCAACAAGAGGGCGCGGCAATGAAAGATCTTAACTATCAGCTTAAAAATTTGTGTACACGCAATCCCGATGGAAGCCACAACACCCAGGCTGACCGCCAACAATTATTACAGGCGATGGCTAACCAACTCTTTGAGTTGGGCTATCGTCGTATGGAAGCCAAATCACTTAAACCCAAGCATATTGACGCGCTTGTCGCGCACTATCTGGAAGAAGAGCTGTCATCGGGTACGATAAAAAACAGGCTATCTATATTGCGCTGGTGGGCTGAAAAAATCGGTAAACAAAATGTGGTTGCTAAAGATAACGCTTACTACGGTATTGCCGAGCGAGTGTTTGTGACCAATATCTCCAAAGCCCGTGATCTCGATAGTGAGCTATTAGAAAAAATCACTGATCCACATATAAAAATCAGTCTTGAATTACAAAAAGCGTTTGGTCTTCGCCGTGAAGAGGCGATTAAATTCAGCCCGGATTACGCGGATAAAGGCAATTATATTCACCTTAAATCAAGCTGGTGCAAAGGTGGCAAGGCGCGTGATATTCCGATTAGAACGGATGATCAACGTGAACTTGTGAAACGTGCGCACCTCCTTGCAGGCAAAGGTTCGTTGATTCCCTCGCACTTGATGTATGTGCAACAACTTCGGCTGTATGAAAAATTAACCGATGCTGCGGGTTTGTCCAAATTACACGGCTTGCGTCATCGTTATGCCCAGGAACGCTATCGAGAATTGACCGGCTGGCCTGCACCGGCCTGCGGTGGGCCAAGCCATAAAGAGCTGGAAGAAAACGAGCGCCTTAATGACAGGGTGGCTCGCTTTGCCATATCGCAGGAGCTGGGCCACGAGCGCGAACAAATTACTGCGGTGTATTTAGGCAGGTAATGAAGCCACGCGGAGTGTAAAAATACACTGTGGCTATTGCAGTTTCAATAGCACCCGACAGGTCACAGCCTGTCATTTGAACGGTACAACCTATACCGCACCAGACCACCGTCTGAGTGTTATCTGTTGCTACCACCCCAACGGGAGAAATGATTTCCCGCTGGGATGTCTTTCTCTTTTTTAATTATGAGGAGAAAGACTATGGAGTTCTTGGAAATGCGCGGTGCAGTCAAGCTGAAAGCGGATGCCAATAAAACGGTAGTAGGTTCTGTTTTGAATACATTAAAAGAAACAGAATTTGTTGATACGGGTTATATGGATATTTCGCTCGAAGGTAAAATACTTCGTATTTATGCCGAAGGCACGATCTCGGAGAGTTATAGCATCAGAGCATTATTACTCAAGCTGCAAGCTCAGTTGACAGACACGTCGATGATAGGTGTAACAAGTGTACGGTGGGAAACCCTCGTGGTACTTAAGCACTGGGAGCCACTATCGGCTATTCGACTACAACCTTTACATCAACTGGCTTTTGCCCAGTAACCCACAACACTGATCTAACTCTGGTTAGGTCAGTGTTATTTTTTTAAAAAAATATCACTTAACGGTCTTTGTCGTCCGAACCATTGTTACCCCATAAACCAATTCGGTTCCGTTAGCCTGTCGATTCTGATTATTGATTGGGTGGGCGAACAACATGAAACGAAAACCATTAACCCTAACCACACTGATGGTGTTGGGTGTCTCATCACTCTCACTGGCAGAGGAAATCAGCTCGGTGATACCAGAAAGCCGCTATGTGTCGGTGCAGGTGGGGGCAACACCAACACAGCGCAATTTACTTGAATCTATTATCTCAATTCATATCCCCAAACAGCTAGAAACCATAGGGGAGTCGCTGGCGTATCTGATTCGCCCCTACGGTTTGCGATTGCTCAACACGGAGGAGGCATTGCCTGAGCAAGCACTTTTATTGTCGCTGGCGTTGCCTGATCCTCACCGAACACTTGACCCCATCACACTTCTTGATGCGCTTAAGCTGCTAGGTGGCGAAAGTTTTGAGGTGACGATTAATCCGGTCACTCGAACGGTTTCCTATGCCTTGAGAAAAGGCTATCAGCAGTTTGTTACCGAGGAAGAGATTGAACGAGCCGCAAGAAATTGGACACAGAAAAATCAAACATTGAATCACTATGGGCCGGTAAATAAAGGGGAAAGTCTCAGTAGGATTGTCACGGTAGCTGGCCTGAAGGGGATGACATTAGATCAACGGATGGTGCAAGTATTTCAGGCCAATCCCAATGCTTTTCTCAACAACATGAATGCCCTAAAAAAAGGTGTGATGTTGAATCTAACACCTAAAAACCCTGCCATTTTGTCCATCAGTGCGGCCAATCGAATAGTGGACGAACAACACCGCTTATGGCGTGAGACAAAGGTAACGCCATGAACCGTATCAATCGATGTGTGAATGTTATGGTTCTCTTAATCGGGGCTGTTGTGCTAACGAATACAGGGCTGGCTGAAACAGCTGAGGGCCAAGCATCATCCCCACAAACGCCTGTTCGAGAAACACCAATATCGCAAACACAGCTTATTCAGCAGGACGCGACGCGGTGGTCATTGGATATTAACGAGTACGAACGATACCTCGATTTAATCCGTGGGCCATTGGGTAAGTGGAATCCCTCGATTGATCCCATAATGGCCTTAGGTATGTTCGCTGACACCGAACAACAGTCGCAACGCTATGCCGAGCGTTACGCACAGCAGGAATTTGAACTCACCGAGCGAGTGCTGCGTTTCCAAACAGCCTACCGTGCGGCCTTCAATCGTTTATACCCCAATGCGGAGCTATTGGACCAACGACTTTTGGCTCCTTACTACGCGCACCAACAACAAAAATCAGCTTCCAAAGCGGCTAAAAATTTAGCGCAACGGCGCTTTGTTGAGGGTGATCGTTTGCTGGTGTTTGTCGCTGATTCATGCAGGGAATGTTTTGCCACCATTCGCCGGTTGATGAGCTTATTGTCAGGATTAAAAAACAGTGGTGTCGATATTTATGTACGCGATGCCAAGGATGATGCAACGGTAAGCGGGTGGGCAAAAGAACAGGGCATACAAACCGAATGGCTAAATAAACAAACACTGACGCTAAACCGTGATGAAGGTTTATACCATCGTTTGAAGAGCCGCTCCTCAAACGTCAATCATGCAACGGTTCCTGTTTTTTTAAAGCGCAATCAGCAGTTTTTTCATCTAAAAACGGAGGATTTAGGTTTATGAAATCTTACTGTCTTTATCAATGCCTGGCCGGATTGGTTGTCATGCAACCCGTTAACGCAGCGGCATTGGAATCACTACCCGTGGCCTACCATGTTGTGGCGAAGGCCTATCAGGTGCCGGTTGATATTCTTTATGCGGTTGCCTTAACTGAAAGTGGTCGACGGTATGACGCATCAGCATTGCCTTGGCCCTGGGCATTAAATATTGAAGGGCGTAGCGTTTATTGTCAGTCGAAAAGCGAAGCGTTACGGCATATCCATCAAGCCATTCAACAACAACGCTCTATTGACATTGGGCTAATGCAAATCAGTTGGCGTTGGCAGCAGCAGCGGTTCACGGATGCAGAACAAGCCCTGATACCGTTACAAAACCTAAAAGCAGGCGCTGCCATTTTGCGGGAGCAATTTGAAAACACACAGGATTGGTGGCAAGCAGTCGGGCGTTATCACGATCCGGGGCAAGACCTACAATCCCTTGAAAGCGCCAAGCACTATCGCGCCAAAGTCAGGAAAAATTGGACGGTGGCGTTTTGATGAAAAACGTAAGCCAGGGTTTATTAAATCAACTATTCATAATTGCCATGTTACTGACGATTATTCCCGTCAGCGAAGCCTTAACCGTTATTTATGATTCGGGTAATACCCAACCTATCAGCGGGTATTTACCCCAACGGTTTGAACAGGAAAACACTAAACAATCGCGCCAATCCGTCCTCTTAAACAAACAAAAATTATCGGCCTATGTTTTGCCAGTCACAACACCTTCCCTGTCGCCGGGGGTAGTAACGGCTAGTCCCAAAGCATTACGTTATTTGCAACAGCCACTCTTTCTAGTGGGTTCTGATTCGCGCTCAAAAAAATGGTTAATCGAAAGGCGTGAGCAATTGATGGAATTAGGTGCGGTTGGTTTATTGATTCAGGCTAAGGACAAAAAGGATATTGAAGTAATGCTTATTCTCGCTCAAGGCTTACGTTTAGTGCCTGCCTCGGCAGAGGGTTTTGCGGCTGGGTTGGGCTTAACACATTACCCCATACTGTTGTCCAATCAGGGGTGGGAGCAATGACGGATCGCTACGAAGTTGAAGTGCTGTTACGGCCTTCGGTCGAGCTGGCTTCGGCAGCGGTGGCACTGTGTTCTGCTGGAGTGGTATTGAAAGCACCACACATCATGATGATGACCCCCACCGTTGCGCTGTTCAGCGCCGCTTGTCTGAGTGGTTTGGGGTTATGGCGAGGCTGTCAGGCGTGGCGAGTATTAAGCTACCAGCGCCATCTTAAACGTACGCCCCGTTATGTGTTATCGGCGACTAAAATACCCATCAGTCAATCGGTACTATTTTTAGGTCGTGGTTTTCGATGGAATCAAACCCACACGGAACGGCTGTATGCAGCGCGTGATAAACGAGCTGAACGTTACCTGCAAGTGAGTGCCTTGTCGCAGTGGATACGCCGAAAGGAGCTGGATTGGGAGCATACTCTGGGTCTAAAAAAGTTAATGCAATGGACGGCGACAGATTCCGCCCTGAATCCCGTTCGTCCACCACCGGCGGTGGGGGGCGATGCCGTGATACACGGTGTCGGGATCGGGGCGGAAACCAATGCGGTAATGCCGCTGAGTGATCGGGTAGGGCATATGGTGGTGGTTGCCCGTACCCGCCACGGTAAAACACGGTTGGCGGAAATTCTAACCACCCAAGATATCCGACGGGGTAATAACTGCGTGATCGTGCTCGACCCTAAAGGCGATGCGGATTATTTAAAGCGTATTTATATCGAAACCCAGCGAGCAGGCCGCAAACTTATTGTCTTTCATTTGGGTTATCCCGAACTAAGCGCCCGCTACAACGCCATTGGGTCATTTTCTCGTATTACTGAGGTCGCCAGCCGCATTGCCAGCCAATTACCGGCAGAAGGGGATGCAGCGGCTTTTAAGGAGTTTATCTGGCTGTTTGTGAATATTATTTCTGTCGCCTTGGATGCGCTGGACATTAAACCTGATTTCCCCAAAATTCGCCGCTACCTGAGTGATATTGACCCCTTGCTGATCCAGTATGGAAGGCACTGGTTAAATGAGCATGGCAATGAAGACTGGGAGGATGAATTAGAGGCGGTACGTGATGCTATGAATGCTAAATCACTGCCCCGCGCCGAACAGGGTAAAGACCTGGATGCCATTGCCTTGGTGAGATACCTGAAAACGCTGGGTGAGTTAGATCAAATATTGGAGGGGCTTGTTTCGGTATTTCGCTATGACCGTGAATATTTTCAGAAGATCACCATTGCGGCCAAACCGTTTTTAGAAAAACTCACCACCGGTAAAATCAACGCCATTCTCGCCCCCGATGTCCATGATACGGAAGATTCCCGACCAGAACTGGAATGGGCCGAGGCTATTCGTACAGAAGCCGTGGTCTATGTCGGTCTGGATGCGTTGACCGACGCGGAAGTGGCCAGTGCGGTGGGGGCTTCCATGTTCAGTGATTTAACCAGCCTAGCAGGTCATATTTACAAACACGGGATTGGCAAAGAAGGGGCAAATAGCCAGCCTTCCAAAAAACAAAAAGCACCCACTGTGGTGATTCACGGTGATGAATTTTCTGATTTAATTGGGCCGCAATTTAAAACCCTGATTAATAAAAGCGGTGGTGCGGGTTACGAACTGAACCTCTATACCCAAACCTGGAGCGACCCCATTGCCGAACTCGGAAGTGAAGCGAAAGCGGGGCAGATCGCGGGCAATATTGGCACCATGATTATTATGGGCGTGAAAGAAATCTCTACCTGTGAAATGTTTACCAAGCAATTACCCGAAGTCAGTGTCAGTGAAATTATGGCAGTGTCCGGTGTGATTGATGGCACCGAGGCCAATGGTAGTTTTGGTTTTACCTCGAACAATGAAGACCGTATCAGCGTCAGCCGAGTGCCAATGATTTCACCCGCTGATATTGTTGCACTGCCCAAAGGCCAGGCCTTTGTATTACTCAGAGGCAGCGAGCTGTGGAAAATCCGTATCCCCATGCCCTCCAAAGTTGATGATCAGGAACTGCCCGATGATTTGGGCAGTATGTTGCGTCAAATGCGGCAGAACTACAGTTCGGTGATGGATTGGCCGAGCTACCACAGTCGGTAATTAATGGCCGAAAGGGGCAAGCCAAGCAATGCCAAAACAGCAACAAACCCCCGTACCCAGAAGAAAAGAACCCGGTTTAATTGGAAAATCATTATCGGCTACTGTGCAACTGGCTTCATGGTTGATCATTAGTTTATTACTTTCAATTCTCATCGAATGGATTGGCATCAACCGATTTTGGACAGAACAAGGTGCGAACCACGCTAAAACTGTTCTTGCTATGGATCAGCTCTATCTTAATCAGCCTTTGAAGAATCAATCTCTGGTCGTCAAAGGGCAGGTCGTTGCCATAACAGTGAAAGCGGTAGATTGGGTTGCGCAACAATCATGGTTAACCATGCTAAGTACGGGTATACCCACCTCCAAGGTGCCAATGGGCAGCATTGTCGCTATTCAGGAGTGGCTGCATAGCTTGTCTGTCCGTTACCAGGTTTACTGTCAGGCTGCCAATTACGTCACTCAAATCTTTGTGGTGCGTTTAGCGTTGATATTTTTCTCGCTCCCTATTTTTTTATTTGCAGGCGTCGTCGGCGCTGTTGATGGCTTGGTCGAGCGGGATCTTCGGCGCTGGGGAGGAGGACGGGAAAGCAGCAATGTGTTCAATCTGGCCAAAAAGTCCATTACACCGGCCTTTGTGCTTGCTTGTGTGGTTTATATCAGTTTGCCGTACAGCGTGAATCCGGTCATTGTTATTTTTCCGTTTGCCATTCTGTTGGGATTGGCGGTTCGTATTAGTTTTGAGCGTTTAAAGAAATATTTTTAGCCGTTTACAATCTAACGTTTTATCCAAATAGTCTCTAATGCGTCAGAAAATTTATCGACAATTCTATCGAGAGATCTTAATAACCCCCCTGTATCATAAAGAGTCCGCCTTAGGGGGTTGCTCATTCTTAGCATGTGATCGACAGCCTTACCTGTCGGCAGCAGTATAAGGTCTGCTATCGAGGGTTGATCTGCCTTTTGGCTTAAAATGAGCTTTATTTCGGTAGTTGACCCAAAACAGACACTTCAACTAACTAAATTAGATTCCCCCTGCTATTACATTACTGGCTCTCAAGAAGCGCTGCTCTAATAAAATAAGAATATTCAGAGCGAAGTTGCTCCACCAGTAATTGAGTTAACTACTATAAAGGCGAGGGTATTTAATAAGTTAACACATTAGTTTTTGTCTCTCGTTCTATGACTTGGAGTGTTGATGCCGATGGTGTATATCTGGGTAGTGTGGATGTTTATGTGTTAGAACGACGTGTTGGTGAAAATGTATATGGGGTTCATTTTCGACTGACTCAAATGCATGATCGTGCTGGTGGTGAATATCATGGCCATGTACGTGATTATGCTCAAGCGGATCATGAGTGTGGAGGTGGTCGTGCTTTTCTGTCAGGTGTAACCATACCCCAGCGGTCATACACAGAGATGCTAACCAAAACAGCATCGATGTGGGTTCATTGAACAAAGCAATGGATACTGCCGCTCCTAGAAAAGGGGCCGTTGAAAAATATGCCCCCGTTCTTGCGGTACCTAGATGGCGTAACGCGAGCACAAAAAGTACGAGGCTAATACCGTAGCCCATAAAGCCAAGCAAGGCGCCCTTAACGAGCGGTATCAAGGTTGGAAACTGAAACCCTAGAAATAACGCGATACTACAATTGACGAGACCGGCAACCATACCTTTGCTACCTGCAACAAGGAGCGCATCGGATGCGGAAACCTTACGCGTTAGGTTATTATCTATGGCCCAGCATAAACAGGCGCCGACAATATAAATAGGTCCCAGCCAAGTGTTACCCAGATCCTCAGTAGTTGCTGAAGGCCATGATACTAAAATACCGCCGATGACGATCACCACCATGCCTAGAATGATTCGGTGATCGGCGTTTTCACGAAAAAAAACCCAGGCAATGACGGCAGTGAGAACAGCTTCTACGTTCAATAAAAGCGAGGCTGATGCCCCGCTAGTTTGTGTGAGCCCAAGCATAAGCAATACTGGCGCTAAACAACCACCAAAGGCGATCGCGCCGATAAGCCAGGGCCACTCACCTTTGGTAATACCGGTGGCGATCCAGCGCCTGTCCCTTGCTAGCCGGATGATTAATAACCCTATGCCGCTGCCCAGATACAATACACCACCCAACATGACCGGGTGAATGGACTCTAACAAAAGTTTCGCAAATGGCGTGCTGACTCCAAACAATAATGCAGCAATAAGTGAGTATAGAACGCCTGCGGGAAATCGGGTCATTATTTTACGCCTTCAAACTCCCCAGTGAAGTTGGCGTCGTACACCTCGCCACCATCAGACATCAAAATATACAGTGTCTTTTTTTCATTTTCATTAAACACCGATACGATGTAATAGCCTTTTCCTTTCTTAGCAATCTCAACATTTTTGGCCTGCACCGACGCCCAAGTTTTGGGAAGCTGACCGAAATCAAGCCCCGCATCACGCGACGACAAATTGCCTGCCACCTCAAGAGCAAGTGTTTGTGCAGTAGATTCCGAAATTGGACCATGTTGATGGTCGCTACCGGCAAATAAAGACTGAGAGACGAGAAGTGTGACTAGCATTAAAATGGAGGATAATACTTTCATAGTTGTGTCCTGTATTTTATTGGTGGGGTTTTAATTTATAGTACTTTGATTAGTGGGCATGGAAGCTTTCGCCATCATGCGAATGCTGTTCTGGCCGTTGTTCTTGTGGCTCTTCTTGGCTTTTTGGGGCCGCCTCCGGAAAGCTATTTTGGTTGAGATTCAATTTCTTTGGGTAGCGCGATAGTAGTGATGATGCTTGCTGCATATCGGCGTGGGTATGTTGATGATCGTCTTGATTAAGAGGGAAATCATCAGGGTAGGCTGTATGCTGATAGCCGTGCAACTGCATTAATAATAACAGGCCACCCGCTAGCATCAACGTAACATTGGCAGCTTTGCTAAAGCGCTGAAACGATGCGGTTTTTCTCCAACCTAGTAAAACGATTAGCATCAAACTCAAGGCAATGATTTGGCCCACTTCAACGCCCACATTGAAAGATAGTATTTTTAGCACTAAACCATCGTCACCCAAAGGTAGTTGTTGAAGCCGCGTTGACAAACCAAAGCCGTGGATTAAACCAAATATAAATACCATCCAGGTTAAGTTGGGGGATGATATTTGGAAATATTTTTTGAACCCATCCAGGTTATCAAAGGCCTTGTAACACACCGTTAACGCAATAACCGCATCAATTAAATAGTAATTCGCATTGATAGAAAACAAGGTCGCGAATACTAACGTTATTGAATGACCAATCGTAAAAGCGGTAATAAACTTCAGGATATCGCGGAAGTTAGTTAAGAAAAAAATCACTCCAAAAAGAAATAATAAATGGTCGTAGCCAGACAGCATATGTGTTGCACCAAGACGCATATATTCAAAATACCCTGCGTTCAATATGCTGGCTTGGTCTTCGGCTGACATGCCATGCGAAAAGGCGCTGGTGCTGATTAAACACAGCAAGCCAATCGTTAATAGTCTTATCATAATGTCCTCAAGTACGTAAAAGTTTTAGTGATGGTTGGTGTGGCTTTAGTAATGCTTCAAACGCTTCTATGGATGATGTGTTTTTGGCCTGTCTTTATGCAACAGGCGATAAAGCACTGGCAACACAAACAGTGTCAGTAGTGTTGATGAAATAATGCCGCCAATTACCACTGTAGCGAGTGGTCGTTGCACTTCTGAACCAATACCCGTATTTAATGCCATCGGCACAAAACCTAATGAGGCAACCAGTGCGGTGGTGAGGACAGGGCGTAATCGTGTCAGCGCACCTTCAACAATGGCTTTTTCAACACTCAATCCACCGTGAATTAATTCGCGAATAAATGACACCATCACCAAGCCATTTAAAATGGCGATACCCGATAAGGCAATAAAGCCGACCGCTGCGGAGATGGAAAATGGGATGTCGCGCATCACCAAAAATAGTATCCCTCCGGTCAGTGCCAGCGGTATACCGGTAAAAATAATTAGCGCATCTTTAAAGGAACCCAACGCTAGAAACAGTAAGCCGATAATCATTATTAAGGTAATCGGTACCACCAGCATCAGACGATCCGAGGCCGACTGAAGTTTTTGATAGGTGCCGCCATACTCCACCCAATAGCCAGCAGGTATTTCTACTGTGCTATTAATTCTGGATTGAATGTCGGCAACAAATGAGCCTAAATCACGCCCACGTACGTTGGCCGTCACAAAAACGCGGCGCTTACCGTTTTCACGATTGATTTGATTAAAGCCTTCTACTAACTCCATGGTTGCTAGTTCTTGTAAGGGAACGGCATTGTCGCTAGATAATTGAATAGGTAAATACTTTAAGCGATCCATATCTGTTCGGCGTTCTTCTGGTAAGCGCACCACAATATCAGTACGTCGGTCACCTTGATAAAACTGCCCGGCCACTTCGCCGCCTAAAGCAATGGCCAATTGATCCTGTAGTTCACTGACCGCTAAGCCATATTGCGCCAGCACATCAAGTTTAGGCTGCAACGTCATGATGGGTAGCCCCGTTGTTTTCTCCATTTGCAGATCGGCAATACCTTCAACACTGGCAATGGCTTGTTGAATTTCGGTGCCGAGCTTGTTTAGTTGCTCAAAGTCATCACCAAATATTTTAATAGCCAACTCAGCGCGAACACCTGATAACAATTCATTGAATCGCATTTGAATAGGTTGTAAAAATTCGTAGCGATTACCTGGAATAGGTTCGACTAAAGCGGCCAAGTCGTCCACAACTTGGTTTTTTGTCTTGTTAGGATCTGGCCATTCACTGCGGGGTTTTAGGATAATAAAGTTATCGGCCACGCTGGGAGGTACCGCGTCGGTTGCCACATTCGCTGTGCCAATCTTAGCGAAGATAAGCTCTACTTCTGGCAATTCTTGTATTTTTTCTTCCAGCGTCTTTTGTAACTCGATGGCTTGGGTTAATGATGTGCCGGGAATGCGCAGTGCGTGCATGGCAATATCCCCTTCGTCTAGGTTTGGTGCAAACTCACTACCCAAACTGGTAGCCATCCAGCCCGAACCAGCAACTAACACAATGGCAATTGCCACCACGGCCCAACGCGATTTTAACGCAATAATCAGTAGTGGTTCATAGACTGAACGCGAAGCTTTAATGATGGCACTTTCTTTTTCTGTAACGGGCTTTTTAAAAGCTAATGCGATACAGGCAGGAACAAAAGTAATAGACAACACAATAGAACAAGCTAAAGCAATCACAACGGTTAATGCCATGGGGTGGAACATTTTCCCTTCAACCCCTGTAAGCGCAAATATAGGTAAGTAAACCGCAGTGATAATAAACACACCGAATAATGCAGGGCGAATCACTTCACGCGTTGCATGAAATACAATATCAAAGCGCTCTCGTGTATCCAGTGTTTTATTACCTGACGACGCATGGCTGAGCCTGCGTAAACAGTTTTCGACAATAATGATGGCACCATCAACCAGCAAGCCAAAATCCAGAGCGCCAAGGCTCATTAAATTGGCACTGATCCCGGCATTTACCATTCCCGTGATTGTCATTAGCATGGCAATTGGGATCACCGCTGCAGTCAATAAAGCAGCGCGAAAATTACCCAGCAAAAAGAACAAAATAACGATAACCAGTAAAGCGCCTTCGAGTAAGTTGTTCTGCACGGTTTTTAAGGTTTTATCCACCAGCTTGGTACGATCGTAAACGGCCGTGGCGGTAATACCGGGTGGCAGCCCTTGTTTAATGCTCTCAAGTTTTTCAGCGACGGCTTTGGCCACCGTTCGGCTATTTTCGCCTACCAACATAAATACGGTGCTCATAACCACTTCGCGGCCGTTTTGTGTGGCCGCGCCGCCGCGTAACTCTTTGCCCTCTTCAATATTGGCAATGTCTTTAATACGCAGGGGTACACCTTGATCGCTGCGAACTAAGATGTTGCCAATATCGCTGATTTTTTCTTTTTGCCCAGGCACGCGTAAAAGCCATTGGGAGCCGTTGTGCTCAACAAAGCCAACACCGCGATTTTCGTTATTGTTCTGAATTGCTTGAATGACATCGCGCTGGGTTAATCCAAACGCTAGTAGCTTCTCTGGTTCAATGGCGACCAAAATTTCACGCTTATAGCCACCGATAGGGTTTACTTCCACCACACCGGGAACCCGCAGTAATTGCGGCCGAATAATCCAGTCATGGACAGAGCGTAAGTCGGTGGGTGTAACGAGTGAGCCGTCGGTATTAGTAGCACCGGGTTCGGCGTCCACCGTAAACATAAAGATTTCGCCCAACCCCGTTGCGATTGGACCTAGTTCCGGCTCAAGTAAGCGAGGTAAATTCGATCGTGCGCTCGATAGACGCTCGTTAACCAACTGCCGCGCAAAGTAGATATCGGTGTCATCACTAAAAATAATGGTGACTTGCGAGAGACCATAACGAGACACTGAGCGTGTGTATTGCAAATTGGGCAAGCCCGCCATCGCAGTTTCGATAGGGAAGGTGACACGCTGTTCGACTTCTTGAGGTGTAAACCCTGGAGCCTCGGTATTAATCATCACCTGAACGTTAGTAATATCAGGGACGGCATCAATGGGCAATTTGGTGAAGTTCCAAAGCCCTAAACCACTAACTGCCAGCACGGCGACCATAATTAAGGCTCGTCGCTGGATAGCAAATTGAATCAAATATTCAAGCATGAGGGATCCTTAGTGATCGTGTGAAGCGCCAGATTTTTCAATATCGGCTTTGATGATAAAACTGTTTTCGGTCACGTATTCGGTGCCGGGATTTAAGCCACCTAAGACTTCCACCCACTCACCTGCTACACGTCCAAGTTCCAGCATGCGCACTTCATACTCATCACCCACTTTGGCGTAAACGACGGTAAAGTCCCTGAAGGCCTGCAAACCAACTCGTTTTACCGCTAGCGGCACGGTATAGCGTGCAACCTCAATATCAGCGGTTATGAATTGACCGGCCGACAGGGTATTGGTCGAATTATCGATATCCACCCTTACCGTGCTGGCTTGATTAGCCTGTAGCTGGGTATCTATCGCTCTGATGCGTCCAGCCAATGTATTAGCTTGACCGGTCATGTGCAGTTTGACGTCCGCACCCACAACGGTACGCGGGCGGTCGATGGGAAAGACCGATAGCTCAGCGGTGAGCTTGGTGGTATCGACTATTGAGAGTAATGAGCGACCTGCACTTTGTTCGCCTGCATTAGCCCTTTTGTTGGTTATCACGCCATCAATGGGCGATGTAATCGTGTAACTTTTTAAGCTTTCGTTGCTGTTGATGGTAATAAGCGCATCACCGACTTTTACTGCTTGGCCCAGTCGCACATGGACTTTATTAATTTGACCTTCAAAACGTGCGCTTATTATGCGTTCGGCATCGGCATACACTACTAGCTTGCCGAACGTTTCGATGGTTTCAACTAGCGTGGCTCCGCCTGCTATGTTGGTTTGTATATTCATTGCTTGCGCCACGGCGGGTTCAATGAGTGTTCGACCTTCAAAATTATCGTATTGCCATTGATATTTTTTACCTTGGTAGCCTGCTTGAATAGTGACTACAAATGAATGCGGTTCATAAATTTCCATATCACCGCGTAAGAAATCAGCTTGTGGCTTGAAATTAATGGTATCGACCACATTGCCCAAACGGCTCAGTGTCACCACCAGCGAAACAGTCTCTGGTTTGACTGGCTCACCATCATCCATAATCCATACGCGAAATTCCGGTGGTACGCCCGTTTCAAATAAGGCAAGTTCTAGAACAAAATCTCCGTCTTTTAATAAGCGCCCACCATGCGCGCCTTTTTCAGGCTCGGCTTCTTCCACCATTGTTTCGACAGCCATAGTGGGTGAGATATGCCCGAGACAGGCAAAAACAAAAACCCCTATTATCAAAGGGCGAAAAAGTGAATCAATCATTGGTTATCCTCATTGCTTTCTAGAGCTGCGCTGTTGAAAGTCGCTTTATCTGTGGCTGATTTTGTTGCAGTAGGTTGAGTGATGCTCAGACCAGTTAAGCGCTCAATTTCAGTTAAGTTGTTATGTGCTTTTACCCGTACATTGATCAGCTCCATACTTGTATCCAGCACTTCGTTTTGCATGGCATACCATTCTCTATAACTATATCTTCCGAGCGAATAGGCTTTTTGCGTTTCAGCCAAGGCCTGCTCTAAGCGAGGCAATATTCTTTGCGTAAGGGCCTCGTTTAAGTGATAGCTGTGTTCGAGCTGCTGATACAGCACATAAAGCTGAGTAGATAGCTGGATTTCTTTTGCACGAGCATCGGCTTGATAGCGCGCTTGCTCGGCAGCCAGGGCTGAAATCTGATGTCGATTACGTGAGGATTTTCCAATCGGTAGGGAAACACCAAAGGTCACACCGTAATCCTCGGTGGCCTCAAAGCGGCGAATGCCCGCGTTAAAACGCCAGCGGTTTTTTGTCTCTTCTTTAGCTAAAGTTATTTCGCTATCAACAACCCGTTGTTGCGTTAAAAAATAACGAATTTCTGGATTGTTGTTGATAGCATTTTTTAATTCGCCGTAATTGATCAGCTGTTCGGGTAGAGTAATAGCTCCACTCACACGGGAAAAATCAACAGTGGAATCCCCCCATTGAGACGCCAGTACTTTTTTAGCTGATTTTAATTCGTGCTGAATATCTTCTATTTCCAGCACCCGTCGCTCTAGGTTTACCTCAGCCTGTAACTTATCTGCTGGGGGAGATTTACCCGCTTCAACGCGTTGTTGTATCTCTTTTAATATTTGAAACGCGTATTTCTGAGCCTTTTTAACAACGGCTAATCTTTCCTGATAAGCCAGAACCGACAAAAAAGCGTGCGCTGTTTGTGCCGCTACATCGTAGCGCTTTATATCACGCTCAAGCTCCATTACGCTGAGCTTGGACTGAGCAGAATTGACACGCTGCTCAAGCAGCCCGCCTTGTAAAGCCCAACTGATACTGAGTGTCGATTGGGCATTGTCGAAGCCTGTGTATTGACCCGATCCAAAGGCATCTTCAAGTGTTAGATGGATTTCTGGTTTTTCGCCCACAGCGGCTTGTTGCGCGTAAGCATCGGCACTTTTTAACCGGTATTGAAAGGCGGCAAGATCAGGGTGGCTTAGCAAGCTTTTATTAACCGCTTGCAGCAATGTCACCTCAGTTGTTAGCTCTGCGGCCATCAGCGGTATGGACAAACAAAGTAAGCCTGCCGTGACAGATCGGCCAAGACACCTCAGTGGCCAGTCAAAAAACCGATCGACGATCGGTTTTTTGTGTGAAGTGATAGCTAAAAATAGTCGCATCAGTGTTCCTTTAGACGATCATGTATCAAGGGATAATTTAGTGAGCAAACAGTCTTTCAAACGCGTGATGTAGCAGGTCTATTGACGCCGTACTGAACCCAGTTAAAGTTATGACAAGCGAAAAAAATAATAATACCGGAAATGATCGGCCCTTGTTCTCGTTCAATAAATAACGAATACGCAAGGTTAATGGGTGCGCAGAAAAATGACAGGCCGAAGGTTGTATGTTGGCGTCTACAAACTGATTGCGTAAACGTGAGACGTTGAGAATTGTTTGTGATATGAACGTTTCGTCGTTAACTGTACGCAATACCGACTCATCAGCAGTTTGCTCTGTTGCGAGTGAAAAGGCATCGTTAAGTTGTTTGGTTATAGGCCGAGGAAAAAATGCGATAACTAGTGCAAAAATTAATTTTTGTAGTGGGTCACGCTTTCGCGCATGGGCCAATTCGTGATGCGCAACTACGGCTAATTCTTGTTGGGTAAGATGGTCGAGAAGACCGCGGGTAATATAGGATCTCGGTCGAAAAAGCCCTGAAGTAAAAGCCTGACGCTGTTCTGATTCGATAACAGTCAGCCCATGGACGCAACCGGTTTTTTCCATAAAAAAATCCAGTTGATGAAGCTGCCTATTGGTTTTAAGAATTGTGATTAACTTAGCAAGGTATACAGCAAACAAAACTGGACAAAAAATAATTAATGATGCACTGTGCCAACTAAAGAGTTCGAACTGGTAGATGTGATGCCAGTGCGCGAAGGATGAGCTCCACGCTTTATTGCTGAGCAATAATTCCGGAAGTAGTACCAGCCCAACACAAACTAAGCTGACCAACCAGGGCAGCATGCCAATGCCCCACAAAATTCGCCGCTTGGCGTTCGAGGTAAAGCGGTGTAGTTGGGCTGAAATCAGCGGGATCACTCCGCTAATAAGAATTATAGTCGAGCAAAAGCTGACAAAAAACATTGACAGAATATTAAGGGTCAATCCCCAGTTTCCCAATATCACTTAGGCTGGCCTGCTTTAGAGGTCGCTCTTTTAGCCTCGATCAGCCGTTCGAGTTCATCAAGCTGGGTGTTATCAAGATCAGAGGATAATGAAGAGAAGGCGGCTAATAGAGAGTTTTCATTGGTCGAATCGAAATCACTGGTGATATTGCTAATCAATTGGCCGATAAAAGCGTTGCGATTTAGTGCCTCCCGATACTGGAAAGCATGCCCTTGTTTCTCCCGAAGCAATAGCCCCTTTTTGAATAGCCGGTCCAGCGTACTTTGAATAGTATTTAACGTGCCGCCTCGTGTTTTTACAAAATGAGCATGCACCTGTTTAGCGTCAACTTCGCCATTATCCCAAACGTGTTGAAGGACTAATTTTTCGAGTTCGCCAAGTTTCATCAATGCTCATAACCGTAGTGTTTTCACGGCCGCTAAAGTGACACACTAAAAACCGACCGTCAATCGGTTTTTATGCTTTTATGATATTCGCACCTAGGCAAGCTGGCGAGAATTGATCCAGTTAACTCAAGGCTTAATGCCCGCTCTTATAAACTGGAGTCGATTCAGCCCCTATATTTTGTTCACTTCAACAGAAATATGGGATAACTCAGGCAGGCATTGTTTTACTAACTGTTTGTATTGGCTTGGTTCAAGAGGGTTCTTGGACGCAACTGATAAGATAAGTGCTTGGTGGGCAGGTGCTATTTTCCATAGATGTATATCGTAGATGATAGATTCGTTGTGTGCTTGAACGGCTTCAATAACTTTTGTTAAAGATGAATCACATACAGACTTATCAAGGAGTACTTCGCTAGATTGTTTGATTAACCCGTAGGCCCAGCGTGAGATTACGGCGGCGCCAACAATCCCCATAACCGCATCCATCCAGATCCAGCCAAAATATTTGCCTGTCAGTAGCGCTACAATGGCCAGTAGTGAAGTCAACGTATCCGCTAAAACATGAAAATAGGCAGCTTTCATATTGTGATCATGGTGGTGATGTTCTTTATGATCTTCGTCGTGATGGTGATGGTCATCTTGCAATACGTAGACCGAGATAACATTAACAACAAGGCCAATAATGGCCACCAGAATCGCTTCGTTAAAGTAGATTGCCTGAGGCTCTATTAATCGCTGAACCGATTCAAGCGCCATCATCAAGGCAACAATGGCTAGTGCAACGGCGCTAGCAAACCCACCAAGGTAGTTAACTTTGCCCGTACCAAAGCTGAAATCCTTATTGTTGCTGTGTTTTTTGGCATAGGAATAGGCAAAGATGGTGATCAGAAAAGCTACTGAATGGGTGCCCATGTGCCAACCATCGGCCAGTAATGCCATGGAACCAGTCCATGTGCCCGCGCTAATTTCCAGTAACATAATTACAGTCGTTAGCCAAAAGACGATTTTTACTTTGCTTTCACGGTGCTTATTGTCGATACCGAAATCGTGAGAATGATCCCATTGAATATTTTTTTGCATTTGAATTCCCAAGTGAATCGTCTTACTACTAAGATGGGTGGTGTTGATTGTAGAAATCAATATACTGTACCCTAGTATACTATCAATTAGTTCTGAGGAAAATATGTCTCATACACTAGACGGAAAGAAAAAGCTGCTAAGTCGTATTCGACGAATAAAAGGCCAATCGGTTGCTTTAGAGAAATCAATCGAAGAGGAACCTGACTGCATGAAAATTCTACAGCAGATAGCCGCTATAAAAGGTGCAGTTAATGGGCTAATGAAGGAAGTGTTAGAAAGCCATTTGCGAGAGCATTTATGTGCTGAAGATATCTCCACACAGCAACGCAATAAAGAAGTAGAGCAAGTCATACTGGTTCTTAAAAGTTATTTGAAATAGTTGCTGGCCAAACGTAAGGCTGTAGGATTTTGAATAAACTGCTGTGTGCGAAGCCTTACATGTAAAATATTATATTAATCCGCGAGTTTAAATATGATTGAAGTTGTGATTCTTGCCTTAGCATTGAGCATGGATGCATTTGCTGTATCGATAGGATTAGGGTCAAAGCACACAAAGCAGACAGCGTCTCTTGCTGTTATGTCTGGTTTATACTTTGGCGTTTTTCAAGCGCTTATGCCTTTGATTGGTTATATGGGTGGCAGGGGAGTTTTTGGCTGGGTTGAGGCTTATGCACCATGGGTAGCATTTTTACTTCTATTATTGGTTGGCGGTAAGATGATCTACGAGTCTTTTTCAGCGGGCATAGAAGAAGATATAGCTAAAATAACCCATAAAGTCATGTTGATTCTCGCCATTGCAACTAGCATAGATGCAATGGCAGCTGGCTTTTCACTAACATTACTTAACGTAAACCCAATTGTCGCATGCGTGATAATCGGAACGACTACTTTGTTTTTTAGCTGGGTTGGCGTGTTTGTCGGGGCCAAGAGCGGCACATGGCTTGAAAGTAAAGCTGAACTACTCGGTGGAATAGTCCTTATATTAATTGGACTGAAATTGTTATTTATCTAATTTCTTTTTTTTAATCAGCATAATATATTCAAGCGAACCAATTTCTATCCAGGCCGTTGACCTCTCTACCGGCCCAAGAAAGCTACACTGCCTATTGAGGTGCTTATGTCTCTTAATGGCACATTTCGACGCTTTTCGAACAAGCCTTTTACGTCGTAAAATAGTCTGTTAATGGAGTGAAAGCAGCCAGTAGAATAAAATGGCTGGCCGCCCTGCAGTCGCAGCATACATTCAGTATGATACTTTATTGCTCTGCCACAATTTAACGGTCTTTTTTATTTGAACCTTTTTTGATCATATCTCTCCCGTTTTTACGCAATGATTGTCGTAACAAAAGGCTATCATCATGCGAATTTTCAATAGTTTCTTCTTTACTGCGTTACTACTGGTTGTATCAGGCGAAAGCTATGCAATCAGTGATGGTGAGCGTGCAATTCTTTTACGTTTACATCACGAGCTAGAACTCTCCAGGTCGATGATTGACGAAGCTACACAAGCGGCTAATCCACAAGACCGACGACACATCCAATACCCGCAACTCAAGGATGACCTGAATAAAATTCTACAGGGCATTGCCGATGCGGTGGCTTCTGAACGGCGTGAGCCGCGCGCCTTGTCACCCATTAATGGCGACTATCAATAATGGCTATTTCTGCTGCACAAGAGGCGGCATTTACCGGTGCCACGCTTGGGGTGCCAATGGGCAGTTTCAGCCTCACTATTCTGCTTTTGGTGTTTTCTGTGCTTTACCTCTGGGTGGTGTGGGTGATTGTGACGCAGTGGAAGGCGTGGTCACAGGGAAAAATTGATTTCTATGATTTTCTTACCCGTGTTGTTCGCTCAATATTTTTAACCCTCGTTCTTGGTTTCCTACTGGAATAACCGCAGCGATTTCACATTGTATTTATGACTTATATGAGGAAGACGTATGAACATTGTAAACATTAAGGCCAAAGGTAAAAAATATTGGCAGTTTTTTGCTCTCTGGTTGATCTCTCTGTCGGCTCAAGCGCAATTACCCACGCCAGTTAACCCAACCAGTGGTGCGCCCAACGGCAATTATTTGGCCTTTATGGAAGGCTGGACGGGGGATGCGGTGGACTATATTGCGCTGGCTATTTCTGGCGCTGGGTTTTTGTGGGTGGGTTGGATTCTGTTATCTAAATTTAATGAAGCACGTAGCTCGAATGATCCTGATTGGGGTTCCGTGGGCTTGACGGCCGTGATTGCTGGTGCCTTGTTGGCCATTGTGTCGTTCTTCTTGAATGAAGCGGTAGGTATCATTTAATCATGAGTATTGACCAACATACCAATGAACTATTGCCGCTGCGTCTGAATGCGGAGCCGCCCATTTTTAGGGGCTGCTCACTGTCGGAGTTGATGCTGTTGGTGACAATCGGCGGTCTGTCGCTTGTGCCATGCAGCGTCATTGTCTGTGGATTGGCAGGGTATTTGATGATGGGTGCTGGCATTGGTTTGTTGTTAGTCATTGGCTGGGTGGTATTGGGTGCAACGATATTGCAAAAGCTTAAACGGGGCAGACCGTTGGGCTTTTATCAGTTGCGCCTGCGCTTGTGGATGGAAGACCTGCATATTCGGCGGTCACCGTTTATACGTCAAAGTCAGGTGTGGGATATTGGCCGGAGGCTGAAACGATGAGTGGGTTCCCCATGATTAGAAATAATCAGGCACGGCAACGGTTGTTGGCGGCCAGTGATCATATCCGCAGTTTGAGAATCACTATTGTGTGTTTACTGATGGTGGTGATTGCGCTGTGGTGGCGTAACGGTGTATTGCAAGAAATTCGGCGGGTGTATATTCCGCCGGATTTAACCCAAGGGATAGTGACTGATTTTGAAACCGTGCCTGCACCCACCATTTATACCTTTACTTATTACATTTTTCAGCAGCTAAACCGCTGGCGCAGTGATGGTGAAAAAGACTATCCCCAACAAATCTATGCGTTACAGGGTTTTTTAACACCGGCCTGCCGTGCTGCATTGGAAGCCGATATGAATGAAAAGCAACGCGTGGGTGAACTACGCCAACGGGTGCGTACGCTTCAAGAAATATTCGGCCAGTCGTATACCCGACAACGAGTAAAAATTGAAAGTGGTAGTTCTTGGAAAGTGTGGATGGATGTCAATTTGATGGAGTCCATTGGCGGCCATCCGGTTAAAAACGTGATGTTGCGTTATCCCTTGCAGGTGGTTCGTTTTGATGTGGACAAGGAAGTGAACCCTTGGGGATTGGCATTGGCCTGTGATGAAACCATGCGCCCTGAATTATTGACGAAGGATGACGTTGAACAATCCTTTCGCCGCCCTGGAGTGAAGTGATGAATTTCTTACTGCGTTGGATAAATATTCTATTGCTTGGGTTGGTAGGTGTCGTTATTGCCATGTCTGCGATGGCTGAATCAATCGACATCGGATCGACAACAGCCGAACGTGTGCTGTGGGATAAGCGACCGATTGTTGTACATGTACAGCGTAACCACGAACGCATTATTCATTTTCCTGATGATATTCGTTATTGGCTGCCTGATCAGCTTCAACGGAAAGTCACTGTGTTAGCGGCTAATGGTGTGTTGTATATCCGTGCATTGGAGTCTTTCTCCCGTAGCCGTATTCGGGTGCAAGGTTTACAGAGCCAACAGATTTATTTATTGGATGTGATGGCTGATGAGTCGGCCAGTGTTGCTGATGAATTAATTGTGATAACGGCAGAAAGCGTTATCAATCAAGCAAAAGATAAAACACAAAAAATGGCAGGGCAAGATTGGCGTGTGCGATTAAGCCGTTATGCGGCGCAACAATTGTATGCACCTGAGCGGTTACTGAAAGGAGATAGTGCGATTGAGCGTATTCCGGTTGCATCGAAAGCCATACCGTTGATACGTGGTGGGGTGATTGAGGCTACACCGATATCCTCATGGCAGGGCGGCGGTTTAACGGTGACGGCTGTGCGCTTACAGAATAAACAAACGCATCCCTTGATATTACAGTTTACCCCTTCTGGTGAAGGTAATAGTGTCAATTTGAATAAACTACTGCGAGGGCGTTGGTTAACGGCCACCCTGCAACATAAGTGGTTAGGTGCGTTGGGACAGAAGGACGATACGACAACACTTTATTTGGTTTCAGCTCAATCCTTTGTGGAAAGTACAGGCTTCGTTAACTTGAATGCTGGCCTTGAGGAGGATAACTCTGATGGCTGAAAAACGCCTTAATCCGTTGTTGATCGGCGGTGTGTTGTTGGCAGTCACTTGTCTGTCATTAGCGCTGTGTTCAGAAGAACAATCCAGTTTCGAACCGATGAATAAAGTGCCGGGGTATGACCCTAATGACAAACGCGAAGACGGTGATACCCAAACCGATACGATTAAAGCCCTACAAGCTTATGCACGGGAAGCGGTTAAAAAAGCCGATGCCTTACACGATGATACCCAGGAAAAAATGAAGCAGGTATTGGAAAATCAGCACAAGGTCTCGTCACTGGAGCGAGAAAACCAAACCGCTAAACAAAAGCAGAATGACACTCAAGCAGAGATGGATGCGCTGGCAAAAAATTTGGCCACGTTAGAGCAGGAATTATCAACACTACGCCATGATAAAATTAGGCCGCTATCTCAATCTGTATTAAGTGATGATGCGTTAAACGAAGAGGGATTACCTTTAGGGTTTGGATTTGATGATCAGCCGCTTCCCGTTAGTAATCCCAATCAAGGTGAATGGTTTAACCCTGTTGATTGGGTGGAGCCTGATGAAGGGCAGGGTAGTCGCTTTACCGGGTTGCTAAAGCATCCATCAACACCAACACGGAACCGCAGTGAAACTAAAAACCCCGATACTGAGGGTGAAATGGTTGAGCCGGTTTATACCATTCCTAAAGATGCGACCTTAACGGATGGCTTGGCATTAACCGCACTCATTGGTCGTATTCCTGTTGAGGGAGAAACGCCCGACCCCTATCCCGTTAAAATTTATATTGGCAAAGAAAACCTGTTGGCCAATGGCCACGAAATCCCCGAAATTGAAGGCATGATTTTTAGTGGTTTGGGCTTTGGGGACTGGAATCTCTCCTGCGTTAATGTGCGCTTAATGTCTGCCACCTTTATCTTTGAAGATGGCACGATTGTGAACCACAGTAGCCAAGGTGAGCCGTTGGGCTATATCTCTGATCCTAGCGGTGTGCCGTGTGTGTCGGGTCGTTTTGTCACGAATGCTCCTGTTTTTTTAACCCAGCGTGTTGGATTGGCGGGCTTGGGTGCTGCTGGTTCTGCTTATGCCGAGGCGCAACAGCAACGACAGACTTCATCTTTGACGGGTTCCACAACCAGTACGGTGGTGGGGGATATTAATAAACTGGTTGCCGGTGAAGCGGTACAGTCGGCGACCGATGAAGTCAGCCGTTGGTTATTGGCGCGACAAAAACAAAGTTTTGATGCGGTGGTGGTGAATCCGGGGGCAGTTGTTTCTGTGCATCTAAACCGCAACTTAGCCATCGATAAAAAGTCATTGGCCAGGAGGTTACGTTATGCAAAAGATAATACCCATACTCGTTATGGTTTGGATTAGTGCTGTTGGTTTGACCGGTTGTGCCAGTCCCAAGGCGCGTGTATTTGGTGAGGATATGCCAACGATGAAGGCCATCCATGATAAGAAATTTAACCGTATGGATGATAAGGTGTTGGCAAAAGATCAGCGAGTGATGGACAAACCATTGGTTGCACCTGATAGTGAATTTCAATGGTTGCCTAATCCTACCTTGACGATGTATGTGTTTTCGCACATAACCCCCGCCGGTCAACCTGTGCCGGGCTATAGCACCTTCTTTCGGTTGTATACGGAAGATTATATTGCTGAACCTAGTGAGCAGGGAGGGTGGAAATAAGTATTATGCCGTTATTTAAAAACCACAAAAAAACAGAGAAAAAGAAAGCTAGCACAGTGACCGAGGCCGATGTGGATAAACTGTATCGACGCCCCGCATCATTAACCGATTGGTTACCGTGGACAGATTACGAAGAAGAATCCCAAACGTTTACGCTGGAAGATGGCTATAGCGCGGCGGCGATGTTTGAAATTACCGGTGTGTCTACCGAGGCGCGTTCTGAGCAGTTTTTACGTGAAGTGCAGGCGAATATTCAAACCTGTATTAACCATACGATTCCAGCCCATGACAATCCGTTTGTGTTGCAGTGTTTTGTAGCGGATGAAGATTCGCTATCGAGGTTGTCCAAGGATTTGGGTGCTTATGCTGAAGAGAATCATCGCGATACGCCAGAACATAAGCTATTGTTACCGCCGATGCAATAATGACCCACTAGCGCCGATTTAAAATTGACCCACCTGAGGCAAAATAGCCGCTGAACTAATCAGCGAGGCGGCCTGTATGTTAACTCAGGAGAGACTGGTGGAAATAC